>Ga0307376_10004887_pt1 | contig 12195 bp, 10 predicted proteins | sample TR2MG_FD_202536 | JGI IMG/M metagenome (GOLD analysis project Ga0307376, IMG submission 202536) | Soil microbial communities from Risofladan, Vaasa, Finland - TR-2 | ecosystem: Environmental > Terrestrial > Soil > Coastal area > Acid sulfate soil | place: Finland: Risofladan, Vaasa | collected... | reverse complement strand
AACCTGACATACACGCCGTCAGGACTAATAATAGCATACCAGGATAATGTTTATACGCAACAGGCAGCCGTGCAGGTTATCTTCGGAGCATTGGGCTCCTCCGGAAGGCTGCCGGTTACAATAAATGTAAAGTATCCTGAAGGATACGGATTGAAGTCACCGGGCAACCTGCGGCTACAGTATGGATTTCCGGAAAATGCCGGTCTTTCATCAGCAATTCTGAATAATAGAATAGACTCTATTGTTGGTGCAGGCCTTGATTCAATGGCTTATCCCGGATGTCAGGTATTGATCGCCAGAAAAGGCATTGTTGTCTTTGACAAAAGCTACGGGTTTCATACTTATGACAGCACAGAGAAGGTCAAGGAAGAGGATCTGTGGGATTTGGCTTCGGTAACAAAGGTATCGGCTGCGACTCCATCGTTGATGTTGCTTAATGACCGAGGTCTGTTTGACCCCGACAGGACCCTCGGGTCATATCTGCCATGGTACAGGTTATCCAACAAGGGTGATATGGTTCTTCGTGACATGCTTGCCCACCAGGCGGGAATGACGGCCTTCATACCATTCTACAAGAATACTATGAAGGAACTCGGTACCTTTAAAAATGGCATTTTCAGTGAGCGAGAGAACAGAAGATATGCTATGCCGGTGACGGACTTACTCTACATTAACAGGCATTACACAAAGGAGATGTTCAAAGAAATAAGAGACAGCAAAACAGGTAAGAAAAGGTATCTTTACTCGGATCTCACCTTTATCCTGGCTGCAGAGATAATTGAAAGCCTTACAGACACTACCATTGACAAATTTGCGCCATTGAATATTTACAATAAGATTGGTGCGTTTGACATTACATATAATCCTCTTGACAAGTATTCAAAGGACAGGATTATTCCAACTGAATATGACTCGTTATTCAGAAAGCAGCTTATATTGGGCACTGTTCATGATGAGGGTGCTGCGATGCTTGGGGGTGTCTCGGGTCATGCCGGACTCTTTGCCACAGGAACAGATCTCCTTAAACTCTGGGAGATGTACCGGAGGGGTGGCACCTATGGCGGTACAAGAATCTTAAGCCAGGAGGTACTTAAAGAATACACAAGGGTGCAGTTCCCGGAAAATGATAACAGGCGCGGGCTCTGTTTTGATAAGCCGATGCTTCCTAATGATACTATCCCTCCCGAGGATACCTATCCATGCAAATCGGCTTCACCTGCCAGTTTCGGTCACTCCGGATTTACCGGAACCTTCGTCTGGGTTGATCCTGACGCTGAACTTACATATGTCTTCCTGAGCAATCATGTCTATCCGACGCGTAAAAACTACAAACTCTCTGAAATGAATATACGGTTGTCAATTCTGCAGGCGGCCTATGATTCAATGAAGGATTATAAAATTAACTGACGTATGGAAATGAAGAAGGCCGGATAAATTCCGACCTTTTTTTTGTAGTGCCCAGAACAAGACTCGAACTTGCACACCGTAACCGGCACCAGCCCCTCAAGCTGGCGTGTCTACCAATTTCACCACCTGGGCTTACTTCAAGATAAAAGATAAAAGTTCAAAGATAAAAGTTTTTTTGTCTTGTGACTTTTGTCTTTTGTCTTCAGTTGGTGCCCAGAACAGGACTCGAACCTGCACATCATTGCTGATACTAGTCCCTGAAACTAGCGCGTCTACCAATTTCGCCATCTGGGCGGCACCGCTGATCTTATCTTCAGCGGGTGCAAAAGTAAAATTTTTTTTTAATCAATAATCCAAATTCATCAAAAGAGATAAAATATTTGCCCCTATCTCCCACCCGGTTCCAGCCTTACGCCATTACTCTCCTCAAAATATTTGAAATAATAAAATAGCCGGCGCTCAAATTCATACCCGTAATCGATGAAAGTGTCATAGTCGAGATAACTTCCATACTGGCTTCCGTAACGCGCCTGGTTCATGTAGCGGTAATTCCACTCGCTCACATATATTCTGTTTTTCGCTTTGTAATATTCAGCCGAATGCTGCTGAGACGGCTGCATAAGAAGCCAGGTTTCATATCCCTGATCAAATACAACAAGTTCATATTCCGTGCTGTCAACTGCATCATTGTTATGAACAACCTGCACCACCTTCTTATCTTCCCTGGTAAATATCGCGCAGGCAGGGATGATAAAAAAAAGTAAAATTAAAAGTCTTATGTTTTTCATAGTTGTCTCCTGATTTTGGATCAGATAATTTTTGTTCAAAAAATGTACCAGAACGTTATCATCAACTTGACTTTTATTTATATTTGACCCCGCAAATCTGGCAATGTATTTTCCAGGCCTGCCGGAAAAGCAGGTCTTTTTTTTTCAAAAAAATGAAAATTTACAAATTCGGAGGTACCTCAGTTGGGTCGGCAGAGCGTTTCAGGGCGCTGGTGCCCCTGATAAACGACGATAAACAGAAGATAGTTGTCCTTTCTGCCATGGCAGGGACAACAAATGCTCTTGTTGAGATGTCTGAGCTTTTCTCGGCAGGGAATATGAAAGAGGCAATTAGGAAGTGCGAGGCGCTGCGCAGGAATTATCATGATGTTGCCGAAGAGCTTTTTGCATCTGTAACGTGGTCGACCCGGGCTCATGATCTCGTTAATGAACACTTTGATTACATTAAGGGTCTCTTTTCCAGGGAGTACAGCAGGCATAATGAAAAGAGGATTCTTGCCGGCGGGGAACTCATCTCAACTGCTTTTCTGCACCTTCTTCTTTCAGAGACAGGCATAGAATCAAAGCTCCTCCCTGCTCTCAATTTCATGCGCATTGACAAGGACGGTGAGCCTGACTATTTCTATATCAGGGAGAACCTGAAAAGGGAGATGGCCCAGGTCAATGATGAGAAGATACTTATCACCCAGGGTTTTATCTGCCGTAATGCATTCGGAGAGACGGACAATCTCCGCAGGGGAGGCAGTGACTTCAGCGCTACCATTATTGGGGCAGCGCTTGGTGCTGAAGAGGTACAGATATGGACTGACATCAGCGGGTTTCATAATAATGACCCCAGGTACGTTGAAAATACAAGCGTTATCCGCGAACTTTCTTTCGATGAAGCTGCGGAGCTGGCTTATTTCGGTGCAAAGATTCTGCACCCTTCCAGTATCAACCCGGCGAGGCTGAAAAAGATACCTGTAAGGCTTAAAAACACCCTGGAGCCTTCCGACGAGGGTACTCTGATAACATCAGAGTCAAAACTCGAAGACTATAAGGCCGTAGCCGCCAAAGACGGCATTACGGTGGTCCGTATCAGGTCAGACCGGATGCTGCAGGCTTATGGCTTTATGGGCAGGATCTTTGAGGTCTTTGAGTCATTCAAAACCCCAATTGATATGATCACCACTTCAGAGGTGGCTCTTTCGCTTACCATTGATGAGCCAGGATACCTCGGCGAGATAGTAAAGGCCCTGGGCAAATTAGGCTCTGTTGAGGTGGAACAGGAACAGTCTATCATATGCGTAGTGGGTGATTTCCGGACCGGGAGGGTAGGCTCTGCCCCCGAAATATTTGAGGCACTCGACAATATCCCTGTAAAAATGATATCATACGGAGGCAGTGACAACAGTGTCTCCATACTGATAGATACAAAAAACAAATTAGAAGCACTTAAGTCGCTCAGTAATAAATTATTCCCCACAAAATAATGTTTACAAAGGAAACCAAAGATAAGCTGTTCAGTCTGCCTACGCCCTTTTATTATTATGACATGGCTGTCCTTAAGAAAACACTCGGTCTTGTCAGAAATGAAGCCTCCGAAAAGGGATTCAGTGTGCACTATGCAGTAAAAGCCAACTTCAATCCTGTAATTATGAAGACAATAGCAGGTTATGGGCTTGGAGCCGACTGTGTAAGCGGAAATGAGATTGAGCATGCCCTTGACTGTGGTTTTCAGGCCGGAGAGGTTGTTTTTGCCGGTGTTGGCAAAAGCGATAATGAGATTGAAAGAGCTCTCATGGCGGGTATTAAATGCTTCAACTGCGAATCCATTCAAGAGCTTGAAGTCATTGATGAGATTGCAGGGAGGATGGGCCTGAGGGCTCCTGTGGCTTTGCGAATTAACCCGAATATAGAAGCTCATACCATCAGGGAGATAACAACCGGAACAGATGAGAACAAGTTCGGAATAAGGATTCCGGAGCTGGATGTTGTGGCCGCTCTTCTTAAACAATTGAAGAATGTTGATTTCAAAGGGATACACTTTCATATCGGGTCGCAGGTGACTGATATGGCTCCATACCGTAATCTTTGCACCAGGGTAAACCAGATCTATGAATGGTTCTGTGACAGGGGTCTTGAGCCTGAGAATATAAACCTCGGTGGCGGCCTGGGCATCAGTTATGATCATCCGGAGCTCCTCCCTCCTTTCAGGGAATATTTCGGTCTCTTCAGGGAACACCTTGACAAAAGGATCAGGAGCTCGCTGTCATTCGAACTTGGGCGTTCGCTTACGGCGATGTGCGGATCACTGATATCCAGGGTCCTGTATATTAAGAACGGAGTTGCGGAAACATTCGTTATCCTTGATGCCGGCATGACGGACCTGATGAGGCCGGCACTTTACCATGCCTATCACAGGATAGAAAATCTCACTTCCAATCTCCCGGCGAAAAAGTACACAGTGGCTGGGCCGATATGCGAGACAACCGACACCTTTGGAAAGTTTGTGGAGTTGCCTGAGACATCGCGCGGCGACCTTATAGCCATAAGATCAGCAGGCGCCTACGGTGAATCAATGGCTTCGAGATATAACCTGAGAGCGCTTCCCGGATCCGTATTTTCCGATAAGATATAATGAAGAAGGCTGCCCGGGGCAGCCTTCTTTACTCATCTCATGCGCTAAGCCTTTCGGTTCTTAAGCCATTTCTTTACAGGATCAGAAAAGAAAAGCATAACCAGGCCGAAGATCAGCATGCATATGCCTGATATCAGGTTAACATTTATATTAAGCGACCTGAGGTACATTGCATCGTTACCAATGGTGGTCAGACCGTAAACGGTTATTATTATACCAAATACCGAAAACATCAGTCCGATTGGAAATCTTATATCTATCATGATAGTACGCTTTTAGGTTACCAGAACAAAATTGTCAGTATTATACAGATCACGGCTACGATGAGCGCCAGGAACCAGGGTCTCTGGTACCATATCACCTCATCATCATTTATGGGAGCTGTCATTGAATAGACGAGGCCATCCAGTTCTGCATCACTCTTGACGCGTTTGGTCAAAAGTGAAATGATTACGGTCAGCAGTGTGGACGTCGTAAATGCATAAATGGCAGTCCAGAAGTTCTGTGCCATTTCTACCGGATACTCGTGTATCACACCCAGCCATCCTCCCTTGACGAGAGTATCGGAGCCCATGGGCTGTGTGAGGCCGTGGTGCAGCAAAGCCACTGCGAATCCTGCCAGCAGGCCTGTGAATGCTGCGTGACCCGTGGATCTTTTCCAGAACATCCCCAGGAATATAACCGCAAAGAGCGGCGCGTTGATCATTGAGAAGATGGTCTGCAGGAAGTCCATGATGTTGCCGAACTTGCTTGCAATATATGCCGCGCCGATGCTCACCACCACTCCAAAGACGGTGGATATTTTGCCTACTTTCAGGTAATGTTTATCGTCAAGCTCATGGTTTCCCGTCAGCGGCCTGATATAGCTCTGGTAGATGTCATAGGTCCAGACAGTATTGAATGCCGATACGTTTCCTGCCATTCCTGACATGAATGAAGCCAGCAGGGCTGTTATGCCCAGGCCCAGAACGCCGGCCGGCAGGTACTGCTTGAGAAGCATTATTATGGTGTAGTCATAGATCGGCTGACCGGTTTCGTTCAGCGGCAGGGCAAAACCTTTTGTCGGGTCATTCAGAAGCACCAGTGCTGCAATACCCGGAACGATAATAAGGAATGGAATGAACATCTTGGGGATTGCGCCGATCAGGGGTGTCTTGCGTGCAGCTATATTCGATTCAGCAGCCATGGCTCTCTGTACAATCAGGAAGTTGGTGCACCAGTAACCGAATGAAAGCACGAATCCAAGACCGGCAGCTATACCGTACCACGCCACGCCCAGCGGGTTAGCACCTCCCGAGCCTGTATATTTCCAGGTTGTTGTCCATGTGTCGGCAGCAAAGCCCCTGGCCTCCACTATAGGAGCAAGTCCGCCCTGCAGTCCGCTCCACCCTCCAACATCTTTCATTACAAGGAGAGTCATTGGCAGCAGGCCTATAATGATGATGAAGAACTGGAGCACTTCATTGTATATTGCCGAGGAGAGTCCGCCGAGGTATGTATATGCAAGAACGATGGCAGCCGAAGCCAGGATTGAAACGTTGAAATTCCATCCCAGGACGTTTTCCAGAAGTATTGCCAGGGCATACATCGATATGCCGGAAGCCAGTATTGTCATCACCGCAAACAGAATGGCATTCAGTCCGCGTGTCTTTTCGTCAAAACGGAGTTTTAAGTACTCTGGAACTGATCTGGCTTTGGATCCGTAATAGAAACGCATCATGAAAAGAGCGAGGAAGAGCATGGCAGGAACTGCTCCGATCCAGTAAAAGTGAGTGGTGAGCATACCGTATTTCAGGCCTGAGCCCGTCATTCCCATTACCTCAAGTGCCCCGAGGTTGGTGGAGATGAACGCCAGACCCGCCACCCAGGCAGGTATTGAGCGCCCGGCTTCAAGAAAAGCGCTTGCATTCTTCATGTATTTCTTAAGGGCCCATCCAATGCCCAATACAAAAATAAAATAGACTATCATTATCAGATAGTCTATTCCGCCCAGCACGAATTTTGTATCCATTGCTTCTTTCGATTAGGTTTGTTAACACACAAACATAACGAAATTTAATTCACTCTGACAATGGTTTGGATCTTTTTAGCGTTAAAATTACTTCTTTACGGTCTGGTTCATTGTTCTGTCCTTTGGAACAACCAGCATCTTTCTGTCGCGCGTTGCAGAAGCTCCTTTGGCTCCCGTATAATCAACCCATGCCGTGAACTGGTTCAGTTCGCGGGCATTAAGCCTGTCTGTCTGTATAAATTCCACATCCTCATCCCTCAGGGTGTAGTTATTATAATCCTGATGCCATACGTCCACGCAATAAACCCGGGGACCCAGGTTGGTGAATATCACCTTCCCTGATGAATTGGTGAATCCCTCTACGATTGCATTGGTTTCATTATCCCAGTCCTGAAGTGTTGGATAAAGAATAACGCTTGCATTCCTTACGGGATACTGATCCCAGTACTCAAGCACTTCCACCTCCAGCATTGTAGGAGAAAGGACTTCTATTTCCTGGTAGGCTTCATCGAGGTTACCCGTGTGAGACCAAACTCTGAGGACTACCGTAAATATCCCTGTGCCTGAATAAGTGTGAATAGCATTAAAGGCATCTGAAATAGTGCCGTCACCAAAATCCCATTCAAAATCAGTAGCATTGTAGGAAGCATTTGTGAAGTATATTTCTTCACCGACCTCAGCGATTACCTTGTCGGTAAAGAAGTTTGCATCAGGCTGTATATCACATGAAGTGAGCACCAGTGCTGCGATTGCGGTTAAGAAGATTAATCTTTTCATGACTCTGTTTATTAATATCTTTTATACAAATCCAAAATCTGTGCCAGACATCTCAGTGAATGCTGTAACAGGCAAAAGCGACGTTGGATTCTTGAACTTATCAATTGAAAAAACGTTATCTTTGCGAACTAATTTAAATTTCAGCAATGATCAGGATAACTTTTCCGGACGGGTCGGTAAGAGAATTTGAAAAGGGAGTCAGCAGTTATGACATAGCCATGTCAATAAGCCCGAGGCTGGCTGCTGACGTATACGCGGCTACCGTCAACGGTGAAGTAGTTGACCTTTCCCGGCCGGTAGAGACAGATGCAACCTTAAAGCTTCACAAGTGGGATGACCCTGAGGCTAAGCATGCTTTCTGGCATTCATCGGCGCATCTTATGGCTGAGGCTCTCGAGGCTCTCTTCCCGGGCATGAAATTCGGCATTGGACCTGCTATCGAAAACGGTTTCTATTATGATGTTGATCCGGGTGAAGGGAAGGTAATAACTGATGCTGATCTTCCCCTTATTGAAGCTAAAATGAAGGAACTGGCTGCACAGAATAATAAGATAATTCGTTCTGAGGTCAGCATGAAAGAGGCGATGGATATCTTCAGTGCCAAGGGGGATGAGTATAAGACTGAGCTGATTTCTGAGCTTGTGGACGGGACAATAACCCTGTACAGACAGGGCAACTTCACTGATCTGTGCCGCGGCCCTCATCTTCCTGATACATCTTCCATTAAAGCAATAAGGGTGCTGAGTCTTGCTGGTGCTTACTGGAGAGGCGATGAAAAGAGAAGGATGCTTACACGCATTTATGGCATCACCTTCCCGAAGCAAAAACAGCTTGATGAGTATATAACACTTCTTGAGGAAGCCCGCAAGCGTGATCACAGGCGCATCGGCAAAGACCTGGAGCTGTTTACATTCTCTCCTAAAGTGGGAATGGGTCTGCCTCTCTGGCTGCCCAAAGGTGCTGACCTGAAGCAGAGGCTTACGGACTTCATGACTAAAGTACTGAAAGAGAGAGGCTATGTCATGGTTTCAACACCCCATATCGGTAATGTTGAGCTCTACAAGACCTCAGGGCATTATGAAAAATACGGTGCTGACTCATTCAGGCCTATCACCACGCCACAGGAGGGTGAGGTCTTCATGCTGAAACCCATGAACTGTCCTCATCACTGCGAAATATACAATGCCACTCCTCATTCCTACAAGGATCTGCCGCTGCGTATGGCGGAATTCGGGACCGTGTACCGTTATGAACAGAGCGGTGAACTCCACGGCCTTACCAGAGTGCGAAGCTTCACCCAGGATGATGCTCACCACTTCTGCCGTCCCGATCAGTTAAAGGAGGAGTTCAAGAGCATTATCGATCTGGTAAAATACATCTTCAAAATTGGTGGATTCAATGAATTTACAGCACAGATATCTCTTCGTGATCCGGCCAACAAACAGAAATATATCGGTTCAGATGAAAACTGGGAAAAGGCCGAGAAGGAAATTATAGAAGCTGCCGGGGAAATGAACCTTGTGACCACTATTGCAGTGGGCGAAGCAGCCTTTTACGGACCCAAGCTCGATTTCATGGTGAGAGATGCCATAGGGAGAAAATGGCAGCTGGGTACCATCCAGGTTGATTACAACCTGCCGGAGAGATTTGAACTCACCTATATGGGGAGTGACAATCAGAAGCACCAGCCGGTAATGATACACCGGGCTGTCTTCGGTTCCATGGAACGTTTTGTGGCTGTACTCATTGAGAACACCTCGGGAAAATTCCCTATCTGGCTTACCCCAGACCAGGCAGTAGTCCTTCCCATAAGTGAAAAATTCAATGATTATGCAAAAACTGTTTTGAAATTCCTTAATAATTCCGATATTCGTACCCTGATTGACGACAGGAACGAAAAGATAGGTAAAAAGATAAGGGATAATGAGTTAAAGAGGATACCCTACCTTCTTGTTATTGGAGAAAAAGAGGTTGAAAGCGGAACAGTTTCTGTCCGCAGGCAGGGTGAAGGTGATAAAGGAGCAATGAAACCGGAAGATTTTATCAATCTTGTAAATGGGCAAGTTGCTGCCGAAACAGATGTTTAATAAATTGATATTTAGCATAGTATTAACTTAACTGGAGGACAAAACCATAGCAGGACCAATCTTTTCCAGGCCAAGGCCAGGAAGAAAACCGGAACCGGAACACCGGATTAACAACAGGATCACCGCCAGAACGGTAAGGGTAGTAGGTGAAAACATGGAGCCTCAGGTACTGAGTATCCTTGAAGCACTCAGGCTGGCTGACGAAATGGAACTTGACCTTGTTGAGATATCTCCAAACGCTGAACCACCTGTATGTAAGATCGTTGATTACCAGAAGTTTTTGTACCAGCAGAAAAAGAAACAGAAGGAAGTCAAAGCGAATACTGCCAAAACCATTGTAAAAGAGATACGTTTCGGCCCGAACACCGATGATCACGATTACAATTTTAAGTTAAAACATGCCATCGGTTTCCTTGAAGAAGGAGCAAAAGTCAGGGCATATGTCTTCTTCAAGGGAAGATCAATACTCTTCAAGGACCAGGGAGAGAAGTTGCTTGCCAGGTTTGTCAGTGACCTTGATGAATACGGGAAAGTAGACCAGATGCCAAGACTCGAGGGAAAAAGGATGATCATCATCCTCTCTCCCAAGAAGAAGAAATAGACACTTTATACATATATATATCAGAAATGCCAAAAATGAAGACAAATCCGGGTGCAAAGAAAAGGTTTTCTTTGACCGGTTCAGGTAAAATCAAGCGTAAGCATGCCTTCAAGAGCCACATTCTTACCAAGAAATCGACAAAGCGTAAGAGGAATCTTACTTATGACGGACTGGTATCAAAGGCAGACCAGAAGAACATCAAGCTTCTTCTTGGAATGAAGTAGGGCTGATCACCTGATCGTGTGATAATTAATTAATTATTAACCAGGATGTGAAGCAGAAAAGACCATAATGGCGCTTACATTCAAAAAGACAAAACAATGCCAAGAGCAACAAACGCAGTAGCATCAAGGGCAAGGAGAAAGAAGATTCTTGACCAGACCAAGGGGTACTTCGGCAGCCGTAACAACGTTTACACTGTTGCCAAGAACACTCTTGAAAAAGGGCTCGGTTATGCATACCGTGACCGCAAAGACAAAAAAGGACAGTTCAGGGCACTCTGGATCCAGAGGATCAATGCAGGGGTGCGCTTATACGGAATGAGCTATTCAGAATTCATCGGCAAACTTGACAAGAAGGGTATCACCCTGAATCGCAAGACCCTAGCTGACCTCGCAATGAACCACCCTGAAGCCTTCAAGGCGATAGTGGATAAGGTGAAGGACTAAACAACCGTTCAATATGATACAGAAAAAGCTGCCGGGGCAGCTTTTTTTATGTGCGATGTGCGATGTGCGGATTACCTGACGATCTTAAGGAATCTGTTGAATCTGAGCTTCTTGAGGCCTGACGACTCCTTATCTATTGACAGCCACACAAATACCGGCTTGCCCACAACATGATCCTCGGGAACAAAGCCCCAGAAACGTGAGTCGGCCGAGTCATGCCTGTTGTCTCCCATCATCCAGTAATAATTCATCTTAAAAGTATAAATGTCAGCAGGTTTATCGTTGATATATATTACACTGTCCTGAATCTTTAAATCATTCTCTTCATATATATCAATGATCTGAGTATAGAGGCCGATATTGGTCATATCGAGTTTGACAGTCTCTCCTTTTGAGGGAATCTTCAGCGGTCCGAAATTATCTTCATTCCAGGCTATATTCGGGTCATGAGGAAATATATAGGCTGCGTATTCCCCTTCCCTCTTAAGCTCCTGGTCAACCCCGGTGACATTGGCAAATCCTGAGATCAGCTTCGCATTCCCCTGGGTCAGGGGAAGAATATAGACAGTACCGGAGATCATTATCGACTGGTCTGACCTTGCCACTCCCATGCGTTCAAAAGCTTTCGGATTGATGCGAGTGCCATTAGTGCGGACGAAGTATGAGGTCTGCTGTGTCCCGTTGTCGGGTACAAGTTTGTCATTAACATGGAGCAGGCCTCTTTTTATTGTAATAATATCACCCGGTAATCCAACGCATCTTTTTACATAGTTGTCGCGCCTGTCAACCGGACGGTAAATAACAGTAAAGCGATCCCATATCTCCTTGCGGGTAAGGGCATTATATTGTGCCTGGCTCAACGGTTGTCTGCCTGCCCGCACATCATCCACAGCCAGCATCTCAGCTCCTGACCTGAGTATCTCATAATAGCTTGTAGTCTGGTTCTCCAGCACTACGGTGTCACCTGCCGGGAAGTTAAATACCACCACATCATTGTTCTTAATATGGCCGAAACCGGCCAGCCTCTTGTATTTCCAGTGAACAAGGTCGGACCACGACTTTCCTTTGCCGTTTGAAAGAGGCATGGTATGCTGGGTGAACGGGAATGCAATGGGTGTGTTGGGCATCCTGGGACCAAATGCCACCTTGCTGACAAAAAGGTGATCACCGACCAGCAACGACTTCTCCATTGAAGGTGTGGGGATGCGGTAGTTCTGAAAAAGGAATATATTGATG
>Ga0307376_10004886_pt1 | contig 12195 bp, 6 predicted proteins | sample TR2MG_FD_202536 | JGI IMG/M metagenome (GOLD analysis project Ga0307376, IMG submission 202536) | Soil microbial communities from Risofladan, Vaasa, Finland - TR-2 | ecosystem: Environmental > Terrestrial > Soil > Coastal area > Acid sulfate soil | place: Finland: Risofladan, Vaasa | collected... | reverse complement strand
TCGGCTGTGGCAAAACCAACCATGCCAACCTGATCGGATGTGAATCCTGTTGCAGCAAGTAACAATGCCTCTGTAGCATATATAAGGTCTGAGTCATGTATCTTGTGGTTCTTAGTTTGTGCGCTATGTGCAGTCATATCTTATCCATCATATACGATAGAGAAATCTTCATCATCAATAACAATTGAGTAATCTGTCTCATCAATCACTGGCTTGCCCCATACATAGCCACCATCGTCATAGAATAATAGCTGGCCAAATTCTGAGGCTGTTGGCATAGTAGTAGAAGAGGAAGATCCATTGCCAAGCCAATCCCTAGAATCAAGAATATCATCAGCAGTAATAATGGTTGACTGTCCATTCTCTAGCTCTACTACTGCGCTGGCTCTGCAGTTACTTGGCAGTGCTGGAATAGGGACAGGAATAGCGCCTGTATTCAGCACTTCTACACCGTCAACAATCCCCAAGGCATTAGTTGCGACGTTAAGATAAACCAACGTTCGCCTGATCATGCTGGCACCAGGGACACTTGATGATAGATCGACCTGACCGCCACCGTATTCCCTGCGTATCCCACTATAGAGGTAGATATGAGGCTGTATTGTAACTGTCAACGTGGCACCATCACCCGTACACTTAAGCTCTTGTAAGGCTGGCCTATAAACCCTTACCGGATCTGCTCCTGGATCGCTCTCCGATGGCCACCAGTGATTCCTGCCATGTACGGGAACTAAGTGTCTGATATATGCACTGTAATCACCGGGAACAAGGGCACCTGACCAAATATCAATAACCTGCCACTCGTATGGCTCTTTAGGATGACGCGATATCTTGACCCAATCTCCTGTTCTTACAGTAACACTCCCCGCAAAGGCAATACCAGGACTTTCTGGCATTCCCCACTCATGAATGTGTATATATCCTGGCTTGGTTGCTATTGTGTAGTTCCCACCAATCTCAAATACTTTAGCCAAAGCAACATCCTTCCAACTCTCAAAAGCTGTTGCTTTAATAGCTTGAGTATTTTTAATTTCATTACGTATGCTATGCATACTACGTCTGAATTTATCAGCCATTACAATATCACCAATGAATTCACGCCGTTGATAATCTGATGGTTACTGGTTATATCATACCATACTTGATATGGTGGTGGACATACGGAGATCATGATAACACCACCCGTATCAGAACCGATTACTATTGCATAATTTTGTGAACTTAGGTCTATCCCACCTGGATTAACACCACCAAGTATATTGGATGTACTAAGAAGAATTGGAGTTGTTAACGCCGTTGCCCCATATAACTTTGACCTAGATCCTGTATTACGGACAGCAAATAGTATATCAGCGGGCCATGTAAGTAATGCTCCGCAATAATCATTTCCCCAACCAAGCTCTTGATCAAAGAATGTTGCTGCTCCATCACCAGTAAAGGCTAACTGAACCAAGTTGGCCGTTGTTGGATTTGTAAATCTACCGCCAACAACAACGTAATCATCACTGCCCCAATAGTTGGCAGGAATAGCATAGTAAGTTCTGGCTATAGTCTGAGCAAATGTAGCAGCCCCAAGGGAAGATATGCTACTTTGCACCAAGCCTGGAAGGGTGTACTCAGCCAAAAACAATTCATCATTTATGTTAGCTGTTATCCAGACCTTGCCACCCGCTGATTTGCCAATACTCAGCCCAAACGCAAGGGCATCGAAAGAGCCATAATCGAAGTAAACCATCATTCCAGTAACTTCATAATTCGTACCGCCAATATCATCAATCTGGACTTTTATGGCGCGGGTATTGTCAAGCACTAATAATTGCCCCCATCTGAAATAATCAGCACTATCTTGCCAGAGTGGGCCGTATGAAATTGTGTTATCTCCATTTATGCGGCCAATCTTAAACCTTCTATCGGCGTTGTCTCCTTCCCATCCTGGGTAATAGTCCCAACCCACAATGAAAAAACTATCGGTTATCATATCGAATACTTCATCGGATGATTCCCGTGTGTATAGTGTGTCCCAAGTGGCAATTGGATATAAGGTAATAGCTGGATTGGTGTAATTACCAGAAATAGTAGCCACGCGAGCATGTCCAAAATTATCGTATGGATTATAAGGACTATCTGACCACAACTCAAGCCACTTCAGAACACATCTATCCGTGCCAGCGTCCCCAATGGAAAAATTGTGAGATAATCGATCTGTTGGAGAACAATTAACTGGTGTACCCTCATGAAATGTACTGCCAACCCAACCAATCGGAGTCGCCCAAGCTGTACGTTTGATAGTAGCATGGCCTGAACTGGCAAAAACAATTGCCCGGTTTCCGCTAAAGGTTTGCACTTGATTGCCATAACCCCAATCCACACCAGTAAGTGCTGTTTGCGCTCCAATTGATGGAGTCACACCAGAACACTGAATAAACCCCACATATACAGCATCATACGAAGTTACCATTAAAACCCTGGTACTGATTGGACTTTCTAAACAAAGACCATGCTTACCAGCCCAAATAGTTGGTGCGAGATCCTCTCCCCCGAAACTGATAGCTGTTCCTGACACGGTTCCAATTTTAGCCGCTGTTCCCCAATCATCAGGAGTGCCTAACCCATGATAGTAGCCCCAAACAACCAGGAACCGACTACTATCAATTTTAATTGCAGTTACGGTTGAAGGAGTCTGATAGTGTGGAACATCATTAACCTGATAATCAACACCACCTGGAGTGATGTTGCCAGCACCATCAATATCCGCAACAGTCGCCCACATGGGGTGGTTGTCAAAACCATCACTGTTATCTTCCGTCCAAATCGTAACGATTTTAGAATCGCTCATTTTGACATTATGTTGTAAAGGCTCGTATACCCCCCATCCACCAAATTGACCCACACTATCAGGATTGTCTGTTGAAATAACTGTGTACGGGGATGGATCTATTGATGTCACTTGCTGAGTTCCACCCGTTCCCAGGGATTTCCATGCCCATGTAGCACCGTTATCATCTGTATAAACTAGCCAACTACGCCAATCACTACCAGCATTTTGCCAAGTTGCCAGGAACACAAACTCGTCTTGATTAATATGCGAACCTTCAGCCTGAATATACTCTATGGTTGCGGCTGTTGGTGCTGGTGAATCTCCAGCATCATTTGGTGGATCTGTGCCAGGAGTAATGGTACTCCAACTTACACCAGCATTAATAGATCGCTTTATATATCCAACCCCACCACGAATGAGAATGGCCTCGGCTGATACTGGGCTAGTCTTTATACGCCAGAATGGATCGGCTATCAGGCAACTGGTAGCTTCTGCAGTTCTTTGTACCCATGTGCTGCTGCCAGGGGGAAGATAATCTACAGAACTGGCAGTGACTATAGCTCCTCCTCCGTTATTAACTTCAATAACAGGGGGAGATCCACCCAAATCAGACGGTGGTCCAGGACATTCAGAGTATAGACCGGGAAAACCATCTGCCTCTGGTTCAAAGGTAACTTCTACGCTTGCAAATCCCTGGTTTGTTTCTACCTTAACGTTTATTTCCCTGGCAATTAAGTTTAGATCCGGGATGGCAAGCTCTTTGATTGTGTCACTGGTAGCGATATCCACTTCCCAGAATTCAGTCCAGTGTATATCCAGAAAGTAAAGATAACCCATGTGAAATGTGCATCTTGCCTCTGGATACAGGTTGTTGGCCTGTGCTAATACCCTGCCTGTTAGCTCGTTTAACTGTACCTGACTGGTGAGTACCTGCTTCTCAAATTGAACGACTCTCTCACCCCGCTGTGTTGGCACTGTGCCAGGGGCAAGCGAACAATATGGTTCAACATCTGGCATCAACAGGGAATAAGTATCTGATTCTGTATTTGAATCGACTGTATAGGTGCCAAGGAAGTAAAGACCTGACCCATAGACCAGGGCTGTATTCGGTTCAGGGCTACGATTAATGCCAAAGTCTCCGCTTCTATCATCTTTCGTGATAACCGCAACGGTATCAAGACCAGCACGATCAGCATCAAGTAATAGTTGTGTGTCCTGGGTGAGCCACAAATCACCCTTCTTGTTACATACCACATGCGCCCTGATACCATGCTGTCTAGCCATGATGTCCGGCATGGTATAAAGATTGCCGTTCTCAAATAAAGCAGATGATCTCTTATCTGTATTGTCAACAAGGCCATAGACATTAGCGATATGAATTAACGTAGAATGCCAACGCCAGATATGGTGGCAAGCCCTGCCAATGGTGAGCCAGTTAGGATACTCATGCCAGTAGGATATAGTCGGCCTTGAATCAAGTTCAATGGAGAACATATACCCATTCTTAAGTAGTCCCTCAACAGTAATAATTGATAATGAATCTGCACCACTACCAACAGCATTATCGAAGTCAAGTTTCTCATTTCCAACATAGCCAACGATAAGTTCTTGTGGAAATACTATGAAAGGAGCAGGGTAATAAGAACTCTCAGTGACAATCTGGCCTTTAATATAGCTCTTTGATACAACAGTTGTACTGGTGCCATTCTCCCTGGCTATTAGTGTGCCATTGCAGTTTGCAGTGGGTATGGAATAGCCAGTAATTGTTAGCTCGCCGTTTGATGTTGTGTTTGATCCATTAATCCAGCCTGTTCCACCCGCCATGATATCTATAGAGACAGAATCCCCGTTACTAGGTACTCCATCTTTCATCACTCCGGCGTGAAATGTCGCTAGAATTGTGCATGGTGAACCAGTCTCTACCCGATAGGTGATCTTAGGGTTAACAAACAAGTAGTTATTAACCCGAACTTTGTCATTCGAGTAAACCCCTATATATCTATCCTGCCATGCAACAGCAAAGGTCATGTCTGGTATATCGGCAAGGGATGCGTTATCGGTAGCCTTAATATCTAGCTTCCATCCACCCCCTTCCCAACTTCCACTGAGATTACCAATCTCAAAATCTGTATGAGGATAGTTTGTATCTTCTGATGTCTCGCCATGTACGAATATGCAGCGGTATGTCACCTGGGAGACAGCATTAGAGTCAGTGACTATCAGCTTTAACCATCTATAATCTGGATCTGATCCAGTAATATCAATACGGCCAACACCCGTAGAGGTATTGAATGTCACCGTAGTATCCGTCATGGGATAACAGGTTAAAGCATAGGATGTAATTGTTTTGCCATCAGCTATGGCGTAAGAATCAGAGGCATTCAACCAGAACGTAGCTTCGCCGTTAATAAGGCGTTGCGCTCGTGGCCATATCTGGATGTTAGCTATGGGTGGTGGCTTTTCATTCTGATCAACGTAGGTAATATCCCGGTCCTTGTAAAATATCTCAGCGGGACTTACATACGGGAACATCGCATCGAATATATAGTTATGAATGAACGTAATATGTAAGCTATTTACCCATAGAGTGTTATTATGCGCTACTGTCAGCGTCCCTGTAACACCACCATCTCCGCTGGATATAGCTCTGATACGTAATCTACCCTTATCATTGGCCCCGGCAGATGTGCCAACCCATACTTCTTGATACTTCTCAATAGCAGCAAAATGAGAGCCAGCGCCAGTGTTAAAGGCTATGGTTGTATCACCGCGAGTGATACCAGCGTCATTAACTTGTGCTGTCCAGAGAGTAAGGGGTTTTAAAAATGAGGCAAAGGTATCAGCCCTGATACCAGGGGAAAATGTTCTTAGTAGATCAAGTTCATCTGCAGAAATTATAGGCATAATTAGAATAGAGCCGGGTCATTGACGATATCAATATTGTTAAGTTGAAGAACTACATTGGAGTAAATAGCCATCCCCATTCTTAGTTCAGGTGGTGCAGGTGCCATCTTTTCTAGCTTTGGTTTTCCCCGCATATCTACCCATCTCGTGAAAGAGTTAGCCTCATCATACCATCTGCCAGTGATATAGAGCCACCGCGATCCTGCTCTAGCCTCTGCTACTAATCGACGTAGTGTAGAGGCTTGGATCTCATCCAGGTCCTTCCAGAGAATTTTGTATTTCTTATACCCGTGATAGCTAGTGCCACCTTCAGACTGTTCCTGTTCTGTTGAATAATCTTCTGGTTCAATTTGTAAGGGAATACCAACAAGTTTACTCATGGGACTACGGGTTAATCCTGCCTCTGTTGTGGCAATCCTCCAATTCATCATCTCTATTGGCATTAGTTCACTCCGAAACTAAGAATCTCTTCTGCAATTATAGATCGGATTATGGTTCTTTGCATAGGACTAACTTGGCTTGGATCTAGTAAGGAAAGATCGGCGTTAACATTCTGACTATTATCATTAATAGTTTGACCACCATTACTGACACCGGGAGAGAAGTTAAGTGGTGCATGGGGAGCGACAATACCTGCACTCATAGGAATGATTGGTTCTGGCCCACGTTCACCAACCAGAGTCGGCCTACCAGCCGGGGCAATGCCACCCATGGCTAATCCTTGCTGCCTTAACCAGTATATTGTCTGTCTAATTGTTTCTTTACTTGCCATCTTAGCCAAACTGTTGGCAAGCGGGAAGAACCCACCTTTATTAGCCAATCGGACAGCCTCTTTTCTTAGCCCTTCAAGCTCTTGATCGTAATTTGTTTGCGATGTTGCTTGCCAATACGGGTTCGGTGGCTGTGTTGGCTGTTGTGGCGTTATTCCGGTGAAAGGAATAGTTGATTGTGTAGGTGTCTGAGTGGGAGAGGGCGTTGTTATACCACCATAATTGGTAATAGGCTGTCCCTGTCCTGGCCTGTATCCTGTATATTCTGCTGGCCAGTTCGATCCCTGGAAACCACCAGTTGGGCTAATACCCATAGCGCCGAAACCACCGCCCATTAACATGAGGCTTTGCTGCCTCATTCTGCGTATCTCAGCTTCATACTGCCTGATCAGCGCAATTTCCTCGTCATACTGATTTGCCATCATAGCCAGCTTGTCATCATGCCATGTATCTAGATCCCTAAGTGCATCTTTTCGCCATTGTAAAATTTCTGCTTCCTTATCCTGTTCATGCAAGGCCAGCGCAGCTAACTCATCGCTGTATTGCTGGTCCATTGCATTCTTTTTTTCTTCATAAGACTTTAAAAGTTCTTGTAGCTTTCTTTGTTCAGCGGTATCAGCATCTCTAACTTCACGCCATAGCCATTTAAGATTGTCTTTCCTTTTTTCTTCTTGTTTATCTTCATTATCTTCTACTTCTTCTTGATGCTTTAGTTTGGCCTGGGACAATTCAAATTCCATGCGCCGTCTGATTCTTAGCAGGGAAACAGCATCATTCATGCGGATAGCTTCTGCTGCATCAAAATCAAACTTAGCCTTGATATCCCGGAGTTTTTCTTGCAGTTTTTCTTCTAGCTTTATCCTTTCTTTAGCAGCATCTTCATTAATATCTTCTTCTTTGTCCCGAAACTCTTGCCAAAGGTCAAGGATTTTATACTGGGCGCTTTGTTCCTCATTTTCGACATCTATGTTGTACTTTATTTTTGCATCACGCTGCTGGTTAAGATATTTAATGGTGGCATCACGCCGTTTAATAGAGAAGTCAATTTCTTTTTGAAGTAGCTTGTCAGCCTCATCTACATAGATTGCTGCTTGCTTCTGATCAAACTCGATACCAATATTTAGTGGCTTAATCTTGTCCTGGAGTTCATCTATCTGATCCTGTACCTCACCTTCTCTAATCTCGTTTTGGCTAAGGGTTAGCTTGGTATTTATCTCCTCTTCAGTCGGCACTCTTGGCGCTTGCCAGCCGCCTTGGGCAAACCTGAACCCCTCATCTCTAGCTGCATTTATTCCACCTGTAAATGCAGCCCCGGCATCCTCGCCAAACTCCCTGTAATCAGCGATACTAAAGCCCATAGCCTTGGCTATTCTCTCTCCAGCATCGCCAAGAACGTTATCATCCCTGCGTTGATCTATAATGTCTACAACCCTGAATATATTCTGAATATCCTGCCCCTCGAATTTCTCCTGTAACTTATCGTACAATGCCTTTTCGTCAGGCAAAAATGAATCGGCAAGCTCTGCGGCAATATCTTTAAGCGGTTTAGTAATGGCAAATCTAACCCCGAATGTAATGGGGTCTTTGGTTATCTCTTTTATATAACTTTTTAGTGAGGTAAGTTCCTCTTCTGCCCCACTGCCAAAAGATAGATCGAAGTTCAGAAAATCATTTAGATCGTCTAGTTGCTCTACCAGATCAGCCACCTTAATAATAAGATTGCCAATGACATCAACCAGGGCAATGGCAGCATCCTTTATTCCCTCTATATCATTATCTGTTATCTCGCCAAGAGTATCTATAAAATATTCTACGGCCTCTCCCAACCCCTTAATGGCATTTTCAACGTCGCGAATGTCCTGATAGTCAATAGAGTCAGTCCATTTTTGGGCCAAGTCTCCAATCTTCTCTACGATATCTCCTATTATTTTTCCAATATTTTCAAAGAAACTTAGAACTGTTGACCTGCGATTTTCGATATCATCAATGAAATCGGATAGAACTTCGCCAAGCGAGTTCTTGATAGGTTCACCAAACGCTATTGCAACTTCTTTTCTGAATACGACGAGCTTTCCCTTGGCTACAACAAGCGAATCGCCAAGTGCTTCAAAGTTAATACCGCGCCGTTCCATAAATTCTTCCAAGCCCATTAACGTTCCAGTTAACTCACCATATGCTTGCTGTAAATCTTTAATACGGTTAACTTCTTGCGGAGTCATGCCTAGAGTTTGCTGGAATGGCCTGAAATGACCGCCTGTTGCCTGTTTCACAGCATTAACTATATTCTCTACCGCAATGCCTCTTAAATGCGCTATAGCGGCCACATCTTCAGCCATCTGACGTATCTGATCTGTGTCCTCAGCTAACGGGACAAGAATATTTGCGAAGTCTCCGGTTAAATCAACGCCAAAATCGAATGAGTAGTCCAGTACAATTTCTCTTAGCTTCTTTCCAAGATCCGGTCTACCGCCCAATAGTCCCGCAAATTGAGAATCGAGATTTTCAATGGCTACCGCAGCAGCGACCGATTCTTTAGTAAATTCAAGAAAGGCTTGAGACAGCTTCTTGCCTAACTCAACAGCAAGGCCAATAAGTTTTGTGATAGCAATGGCAACACCAGCAGCAGCAACAGCAGCAACAATAAAGGCCGGACCAAGTTGCTTAACTGCATCAACAACGCGCAATATACCACCTGCGCCACGGAAACCAATCCGGTCCATGGCCGTACCAATCTTCCAGATAGGTGGCCCTGCAGCATCAGCGGCGCTACCTAGCTTGTTAAAGTTCTCATCGAATGTATTACCAGTTTTTCTAGCAGCACTGGCCACATCTCTAAGTCCCTTGATAGTATCTTCTGCCCCAATATCACTTGCTTTATAGGCATCTATAATCTCTTTACCCATACTATCAAATGCTTCACCAGCTTCCTTGGCCTCTATAGAAGTGGACTGGCCAAGTTTCTTAATAACATTTTCAAGCGCCTTGATATCAGTCTCAACCTTTTTGGCATTGATCTTCTTCTGAAGATCAAGCGGGAGTTTGCCCATGGCGTTGAACTCTTGTTTCAAATCCGTAGATGATTTGACACCCTGCCTAAGCTCTCCGTTTACCGCCGACATACCCGAACGTAATCCTTCGAGACTCTTGCCGCTATTAATATACTTATCTTCCACCTGATCCAGTCTAGCCAATAGGGTAGCACCAAATTTATTAGCATCTTCATTACTGCTTTGTAAAAATTGGGAGGCAACAGCTTTTAGTTCAGTCATCTGAGCAAGCAAAGTATCGGCATTAGCATCCTTGGCGATATCAAAGTCACCAGACTTAAACATATTTAGAATGTTTTTTGCTTGTGCCTCTATTGGCTTCAGGGCATTAGCCAGGGAATCTCCCTTCAATTCACCGGCTAGATTGGTAGCTATGGTATGGAATACAGCGCCAAACTGCCTTGCCGAAAGTTCTCCTCTGCTCATCATCTCGACAATAATATCGCCAAGACGTTTCATATTTGCTTCTGCGCCACCAAGTTCAACAAAATCTTCCATTTCAAAACCAGTGAATTGCGCCTGTCCTTTCGCTATAGAAAATGCTTGGTTTCCTGGTCCCTCTATCATTCCTTCTTGTTGGTTAATGGCAACATTTTTTCTTTTTTCTATTAACGCAATTTCTTCTAATAGATTTTTTTTAGTTTCTTCAATCTTTCCAATATAGTAATCTCTACGTTTTATTGCCTCATTCATTTCCTTTGTGCCGACCGCTCCGGCTTGTTCCATTACTAAAATTTCATTGGACACTGATTTAACTATTCTTTCATAGCCATCTGCTGCTGCGGCTGCACCCTGGGCAATACGAGCTAATGCCGTATCACCAGATGCGGCAGCTTGAGCAGCCGCAGTACCGATTTCTTCAAGGGAACGAACTACTGGCCTATGATTTAATACTGCGGTAAAGACAAGATCCTCATTAGCCATTTAATTTCTCCAGTAATTCGTTGGCAGAATCAATCTGATCTTTCAATAATTGCGCTTTATCTAAAAGACTTTTGGTAGTTTCCGGGGCATTCTTCCCTTCTTCAACAAGCTCTGAAATTTTCTTAGCATTAATATGGATGATGTTATTCAAAGCAATACCATGACTTAACTTGAATGTAGGCTCCCACAAATTAAGCGTCCAGAACTGGTAGTTAGAAAGTTCAACTAGCTCAGGTAAAACAGGGACACCAGATGCAATGTTCCTTGATCGAGTGCGTATCTTGTTGTGATGGTATCTGGCCAGATAGCCCGCAAGCCTAGCCATTAAAATCCTATCGTTTGCTTGCGGTTCCTCTGCCTTTGCTTGCTCTGGTTTTTCCAACGTAGTTACCTTTTCCTGTATATGCTGGTGCTGCTGCAGCTTTTGCCGCTTTATGCGCTGCCCTGGCCTTGCCCATTCTTGTGCTTCCTTTATCATTTTTAATAACTGTTAATGCTCTTCGAACCGCATTTCTGATATCCTTTCTGAATTTATTACTGCCACCAGAAACATATTTACTAAGAAATGCTTTGGTATAGCCCCTTGGTTCAACAGCACCCTGAATAACTTCTTGTCTATACTGGGCCTTCTTACCATACTTCCCCTCTCCAGGATCTAAGTATTGACTTTCTCCCATGCTAGTTCCAAGATCACTACGCACAGTAGGAAACTGTGGTTGGCCAGATTTCCTTTGATATTCTCTCATGGGCATTAATTTTATTTCTAATGTTCGTTTATCTTCCAGTTCAAATTCAAGCCCATGTTTCTCAATAACAGCTTTGCGTCCTTTGGCTGATATTTTCCTTTTTCTCGGCTTTCCCTTAGAGGTTACACTAAAGTCAAACTTGTTATATTCCGGGGTGTAATACTGTTTAACCTGCCTTGTTCTGTGAACCATCTGTCCCTTAACAGAGATTAGGGCACCACCTTCCCTTCCACGAGAATCAACCATATGAAAACGTTCCATGCCCAAGGCTGGTCCAGTCATTGTTGTAACAAGATCAACGCCTACATCTTTGTTTCGAATAATCTTTGTTTTAAATACAACTCGACTCTTGTCCTTTCCATGCGTACTCCAAGTTTTAACAATGCTATTATAATAATCATCAGCAATTTTATCTGTGCCTAATTCCTTAAGTGTCTTTTCAACTGTTTTATATATTAGTTCATCTGCTCGTTTTGGATCGGTTAACCCACGAGAAGAGTTTGTTAGTATAAAAGAAGATGTTATCTTCCCAGAGGGAATATTATAATTTCCTCTTTTTACTCCCATCTTGCTGCCTCTAGCCATTACTTCTTCCCCTTCTTGGCCTCTGCTCTTGCCTCTTTCATCTGCTTATCTTCTTCAAGGTTGGCCATAAGCCTTGGCAATACGATGCCAGCTACCTTTCTAACTCTCTCTGATAGAGGTAGCATAATCCATTCGGCTTCTGTTTTATAGCCGAACTTATACATAGCCTCTATTTCCCAGACTCGCAAAGCATCATACGTTCCAGATCCCTTGGCCGTAGATTGCATGGCGTTAAACAATTCCTTGCCATCAAATGATGCAGCAAAGGTATCTTTCATCACTTGTTGTAGTAATTCAAAAGTAACTTCCGGGACTATAGCAGCCCGATAGACAGTATCCCAATCTTCATCAGTTTGAATGCGGGAGATATCACCTATAGGAACACAATGATCAACAATGAA
>Ga0307376_10004883_pt1 | contig 12201 bp, 25 predicted proteins | sample TR2MG_FD_202536 | JGI IMG/M metagenome (GOLD analysis project Ga0307376, IMG submission 202536) | Soil microbial communities from Risofladan, Vaasa, Finland - TR-2 | ecosystem: Environmental > Terrestrial > Soil > Coastal area > Acid sulfate soil | place: Finland: Risofladan, Vaasa | collected... | reverse complement strand
GAAATACAACGCCTGAAAAATCGCAAGGATTCCATTAAAAACAAACATGATTGGCTCAAAAATCACCTTCAATTCCACTTGGAGAATTTAAAACTAGACAAAGTTAAAACACCGTTATTTACAATCTCGCTCCAGAAGAAACCCGGCTCAGTTAAAGTTTTAGACGAAAAAGCTATACCGGCCAAATTTTTGACGATAGTCCCACAGACTACGGTTCCCGATAAAAAACTCATAGCGGCGGCGTTAAAGGCCGGGGAAAATGTGGCAGGGTGTGAAATAGTGCAGGAAAAATCTTTAAGGATCAGGTAACGGCATGAATAAATCCGAAAGTATCCAAAATATTGCCAAGGCACTTGTAGGCTTTCAGTCCGAAGTCAAAAACCCTACCAACACAGCAGAAAACCCCTTCTTTAAAAGCAAATATGCTCCACTTCCCGACATTCTAAACGATGTCCGTCCACTTCTAGCCAAGCATGGATTATCACTCTTGCAGGCTCCTAGCGGTGATGGTGACAAGATCGTGATCACAACGCTACTAATGCACGAATCCGGGGAATGGATAGAGACTTGTCCCCTTATCCTTAAGGCAGACAAAGCAACGGCACAGGGGGCTGGTAGTGCCATTACATACGGCAGGCGTTATGCGCTGTCTGCTGTTCTGGGTATTAGCTCCGAGGACGACGATGACGGAAACCATGCCACGAAACCAACAGACAAAAAAGCAGCCACAGCAACCACAGAGGCAACCAGTAAACCACTAACGCAAAACGGAGACTTATTATCTGATCCACAACGCAAGAAAATCTATGCCGTGACGACAAAAATGAGCATTAAGCCGGAAGATGTTAAAAAGATGATGCGTCAGCGATATAAGGTTGACGACAGCAAGCAACTAACGAAGAAACAAGCCAGCGATTTCATTGAATTTCTCGAGAAGTTGGAAAACGGCAAGGAAGTTTGGTTTGATGATTCGGAAGTACCGTTCTAGCACCCCAGGCGCGGCCACCCCGCGCCAATCCCACACAAGGAGCGTGAATATTTATGATTGACCGCATATACCGCGAGCTCCTGCGAGAGCGAGACAAGTTGCGGAAGATGACGCTTGGAGCCCCGGAGGCGTACCGGCAGAGTCTGGTAGTTGACCGGCTGGTGATGGAGTATTACCGGGCGCTGGAGATGAAAAGGAGGGTGTCGTGATGAGTGAGAAACGCGATTTAACTCAAGACCTAGAATGGATTCAACGGTTGACATCTGATACACATAAGTTGGCAAAACATGCAATACGCCGGGCAATGGCTGCCGAGGCTGAAAACACCCGCCTCCGCGAAGAACTCGCCGCCGCGAATGGGCGGGAGTATGCCGAGAGGGTTAAGCGCATGGAAGAGGCATTAAGGCTTATCTCTTATCAGCCTTGTGATAATTCTAAAAACAAAGAGATGTTCGGCTCATGCCTCCCAAGTTTCGACTGTTTAACGGAATACTGTTTGCCTTGTATCGCCAAAGCCGCCCTGGAGGTACCAGAAGATGGCAGTTAAACGGATTTGCCCCGGATGCGGGGAGGAACGCTGGTCGGAAGATGCGGAGGGTACCTGGCGCTGTGTAGAGTGCGGAGCTGAGATCCCGCCGCCGAAGGAGGGGGAGAAGGCGTGAAGGAGCGTCCAATACTATTTTCAACAGAGATGGTCAAGGCAATCCTTGAGGGTCGCAAGACTCAAACGAGGCGCGTGATTAAGCCGCAACCGACTATGCACGATTTTGGCGACCATAAATGTTTGGCATGGGGAAAACCGCTTGTGGTTCCCGGCTATCTATTTATAGGCGTTGATCGAGCTATGGAATCTCCTTCTTATCTCCGTTGCCCTTATGGGTCGGAGGGAACTGTTCTCTGGGTGCGGGAAACGTGGGCACAGGAAAACGTAAATCATAAAGATGTTTTTATTTACAAAGCCGATGGATGGGATCGCTCTGGCCTTAAATGGAAATCCTCCATCCACATGCCCCGGAAAGCAGCCCGGATATTCCTGAAAGTTAAAAACGTCAGGGTGGAACGGTTGCAGGATATCAGCGAGGAAGATGCAAAGGCCGAGGGTGTAGATCACTGTTGCCCTAGTTATAGACATAAAGACTGGAATGATAAATGGATATCAGGAAATTGCCATGATTGCACCCACCATAACCCCATAACAGGTAAAAGAGAAACATGTGGATGGAGACATGATGAAGAGACACGGTTTCAATGGTCGTGTGGCTGTGGAAGTAGTTTTGAGTTAAGAGATGATAAAATTCCCGAACCATATCGGTTTAAGTTTGCTTTTGTCTGGGATGAGCCATTAAAACTACCATTTTGGAACGATAACCCCTGGGTGTGGATTGTGGAGTTTGAGAGGACGCAGCCATGACCACCCCAACCTGCCGCTGCCTGCATCGCCGCGAATCTTGCCCCGGTAGCTGCCCGGTGAGCAGGGAGACGGAGTTGCACCGGCGGACGTGCGGGGAATGTCACTTCAACGAGGAGGTGCGGCGTGGTAATTCGCAAGCGAACTGGTTGGTCATACGGGAAGCGTCATCGGTGCCCTGAATGTAAAAAACTGCATAACGGGGCAAAAGGAAAGCCGTGTGCAAAATGTAGCCCTGTTAAAGGTTAGGGGTGGAGATCAGATATAAGCGGGAGGCGCGGGGATGGCAAGCGGCTACATCAAACTTCACAGATGCTTATTAGACAACCCGTTATTTGACAATGAGAACCTCCTTAAAGTTTGGGTGTGGTGTTTACTTAAAGCTAGTCATAAAGAGCATGAGCAACTTGTTGGACTTCAAAAAGTTATCCTAAAACCAGGGCAATTTGTCTTCGGCAGAGACAAGGCTGCGGCAGAATTAAAGCTACATCCCTCGTCACTGTATCGTTACGTAAAAAAATTAGAATCGAGTGAAAGATTGGTCATCCAGCCGAACAACAAATTTTCTATTGTAACCATTGAAAATTGGGCTTTTTATCAGGGGGAAGGGGACCAACCTGAACAACAAAATGAACAACAAATGAACAACAAACGAACAACAAATGAACAACAAATGAACACAAACAAGAATGTAAAGAATGTAAAGAATGAAAAGAATAAAGATCTAAACCCCCCTACCCCCCTTAAACAAAAATTCAAGTATGCCGAATTTGTCAGTCTGGACAATGATGAATACTCATCACTTGTGGCTAAACTCGGAAGCGAAGAACGTTTTAATCGGTGCGTTGAAATACTGGATAACTATAAGGGAGCTAGTGGGAAGCGGTATAAATCAGATTATCGGGCAATTTTGAATTGGGTTATTGCCAGGCTTGAGGAAGAAGAAAATAAAACAAGGCCTTCCCCAATACAAAAAAAATCAGTAGCAGAACAAAGTCTTGATAGGTGGGTGAATGGTAGTGACTAAGCAGGAGATTAAAAACTTAATAACTTTTGCGGCAGCTAATTTCCCAGGTATGCAAAACAAAGAATTAGATGAGACGGCAAAGCTTTGGGCAGAAATGCTGGGGGGGTTACCCTTACAGCAGGTTAAAGAGGCACTTAAAAAGGTGCTAATAACTGCAAAATTCTTTCCCACTATTGCAGATATCCAGGGAGCAATTCAAAGCATTAAGGACGATCAGCGCAATACAGCCTTTCAGCCACTAAAAAAAACGGGTTGCTCCGTTTGTGGCGGCGGGGGTTATATCACAGTTTTACAGGAAGGGGAGGATCGCTACTGCCGGTGCCCGTGTAAGGCAGGCGACAGATTAAACGGCTGGACGATGGCCCCGAGCTGGGCGACGCAGACAGATCGGCGGATCCTAACCGGGGCGCAGGTCGATGAGATACCGTTTTAGCCGCATGAATTGAGGAGACTTGAGGGGTGAGAGTTTGGAACCAAAAGTATATTTATCCCACGGAGGCGGCGTTAATTCCTGGGCGCTCTACCTGTGGCTGATCGAGCAGGGCGAAGTACCGGGCGTAGATTTCGAGGCGATCTTTGTGGACCATGCCACGGACTGGCCGGAGACGTATGAGTACATGGATATGATGATTGGCAAGGGGTATCCGGTGACGGTGATAAGGCCTGATGTTGAGGGTTTTGATAATCTCTACAGCCACTGCCTTAATAATGCTACAGATATCCCAAACCGTAAACTAAGATGGTGTACGGATAAATTTAAGGTCAGGGTCCTAAAAGCATACCAGAAAAAACCGTGTGTCTTGATGATTGGGATTCATGCCGGAGAGGCACATAGGGTGCAGGGGGTCATCGAGAAAGACGGAGTAATGCAAGATTTTCCATTAATTGATAATAAAATTAACCAAAAAGGCTGTATCGACATAATTAAGCGTCACAACCTACCGATCCCAATGAAGTCTGGCTGTTATATCTGTCCGTTTCAGAAGCGTAGCCAATGGATCGAACTTCGCGATAAGCACCCGGACCTATTTTGCAAAGCCAAGAGATTGGAGGAACTTTGCAACGAGCGTCGGGCGAAAGTTGGGAAAGTACCGGTGTATTTCAAAGACAGGCCACTAGAAGAACTGATTCAGGTGAAGGACAGCCGCGGCAGGTTGGCGGGTCCAGGCCAAGGTGAGATGTTCGATGATTACGACCGGCCACCGTGCCGGTGTGGACTTTGAGGTGATAACCATGCCACAAACCCATAATAGCTTACCAATGTCCGATGCCCTAACCCCGCAACAATGCGCAGCTGTACGCACCTTTTTACGGACGATTGTAGCCTACGCGAAGAAAACGCCAACCCCGGATGTAAACAGATTTTTGCGAGAGTACCGCAACATCACAACTGAATACCGGAAAAATGGAAGGCCGAGGGTGCCCCTGGCGGTCGGTGAGTGTGCGTGGCACGGATGCGGCAATAAATTCGAGTATCACGGATATACACATCAGCGATATTGTTCCCGGGATTGTGCCAGGTTGGCGGCACTGGAGAAGCAGCGAGAGTATAGGAAGGCGAGGTGACCACCATTGCAAAGTCACAGAACCCTACACAAACACAACATCCCCGCAACTAAGCCATACACCGGCAAAGTAGGCCGCCCCGTGGGCTCCGTGGCGCCCCAGGGTGAATATATCACCATCCTGGAGGATATTGACTTTAGGTGGACGCTGGTGCAGATACGGAATTTTAGAGATCTTTGGAAATCGGGTACGCCAGGCCCGGGAATAGCGGCGCACCTTCGCAGGGATGCGGATGAGGTCAGCCTGCTGGTAATGGATCAGAGGCGGCAGAACAAGATCAGCGACCGCGAAGGGGGTTGGTTCGGATGCTCTGTTTAATTTGCCGCAAGCACATGGCTAGAACCGGTGACCTATTTTGCCGGAAGTGTGCTATGGGCGAGTATCCCGATGGCGGGCTACACAGGAGGTTGCATCCAACGCGCAAGAATGCCACGCAGAAGCCACAGGATGCCTGTAGCGGCGAGTTAGCCGGCTAGGTGGGTAAAGTTTACCTGAAGGGGAAAGGAGGGCTTAAAATTGAAAATTAACGGCGGCATCATCGAGGGGCAGGAAGTTACGTTGGAGTGCCCGCATTATGAGGATTTTAACTGTTGCCATGCTAGCAATGGACCAAGGAGTAGTGAGTATCATAAAGTTGGATGCCCTACAAGGCAGGTATTATGTTGTGTCCACTGCGAGGAGCATTTTGCCTGCTTTACTCACTTTAGAAGTGGCTGTATCGCTGCCGATGAATCAAAAATGAAGGTATGGGGTAGTAAAGGTGAAGTAATGTGGGTAAACAGAAACCTAGACAACCACTGCCCGGTACATGGCCACGGCGGGAGGGGACCTGGATGAAAGCAGGACTATCAGAGTTAAGCGGGTGGGAACCTGATAAACTTATCAAAATAATAATTAAGCAGACATATATCGAGGGCGCGAAAGCCGAGCGGGAGCGCATTGCCAATCTACTTGCGCCAAGAGGTTGCCAATGTTGCCCATATCCAAAGGCACTTTGCAATACTACCGACAACTGTTTTGACTGCTGGGTAAAGTATCTAAACGACACGCCGGGGGAGGATGCCGATGGCCGGGGGTAAAAGTCCAAAGCGCAAGGGGGATGCCGGAGAATTGGAGATAGTCAAAATGTTCCCCGGCGCCGAGCGCACGTTTTGGCAGCCGGAGCAGGAAAAAGATCGCGTTGATATGCTCAACAAAACTCGTGGTGATGTGCTGAATATACCCTACATTGGTCGGGCCGAAGTAAAACGCCGCAAGAAGTTTGATACACTGTACGGATGGCTTGCAGACAACGGAGGATTGTTTGTAAGGGCAGATAGGAAGCCTTGGCTTGTGGTGATGCCAGCGGAGGACTTGAAGCTGATACTGGCTGAAATGGACGAATTGAAGCGGGAAAAGCTGGGGGTGGAAACGTGAAGATAGAAACCGCATTAAAAATATGTATTGCTATTTGTTTTTCTCTGTTGCTATTGGCTTCTTATGTATACGACGATGGGAAGCAGCCAATATCAAACCAGCAGTTGCAGCTCGAAGTCCAACAACTCCAGGCCGACATCGAAGACATCAAAGCCGTGCAGGGTAGCGAAATATACGACCAGATCCGCAAGGAGAGAGAGAGGAGGGCGACGCCGTGAGTTTACCAGAAGTTATTTTTAACGATGACATGGATAAGGTGTATTTAGCAACAAAAGGTTGCTATGACAGCATTAAACTCATTGACTATGGAAAATTTAGAAAAAGAATCATTGAAGAAGTTTTTAAAGCAACCGGATTTAAAATAAAAGTACCTGATATTAAAAACATCAGGTTAATAGATATTGTTTTTACTGAATCAGGACTTAGTGCTGATAGTTGGATACCGCTAGAAAGTAGCGGCATTAGGATACAAAAATACATTGAATGTGAATTGCCTTACACGGAGGACACACCATGACCATCATCTACGCCGCCGGCGCGATCCTCATGGGTGTCGCCGCAGTCTGTGGCTTCCGGACCTGGCGCAAGCTGGGCGAGCGGATACAGCCTCCTGTGATAGGGGTACCGGATCGCGAATATATACCGGCCCCGAAGCCGGCGCCGACGATTGTAGCGATGTCGCGCCTGGAGCCGATGAAGCCGAAGGGGAAGCGCAAAGTTACGAAGCAGGAGCAAAGGAGGCGGGTTTGGGATGAAGCGAGAGATGATAGTTGAGCGGATAGCTCGGGCAGTGCGCGGAGATTATGAAAAGATGCTACCGTACTTTCAGGGGGAATTGCATAGTGATATCTTTGATATTTTGGATGCCGCAGACTTCTGGCCGCTGGTGGAGGCGTCGGAAGAATTAATAAAACATGCCCACTATGATCCAAAAAGTGAGCGTGACACCTTCAAGGTCGAGGGGGTGTGGGTTAAGGGACTTGACACAGCACTCGCCAAAAGTAGGGGGTGAACCTTGAGGGCTACAATCGAAATAAAAATGCCTGAAAACTGCATGGAGTGTCCTTTTTGTGTCGGCAGTCAATTGGTTTCCGGGTATTATTGCGGCGCTTTAACAATAGCGCAAATGAGCGGTGGTATAGAAATTTGCAAAGACAAAAGAAGAGACGACTGCCCTTTAAAGCCTATTGTGGAGGTGGTACTACCTTGATTAACTTGGAGAAAGCAAAGGAGCTAGCAAAAGTGTTGCCGTGGGATCCGAATGAAGGGGACACTGTCTATTATTATGATCCTGTTCATTGTGATCACGGTGAAACTAAATGGGTAAACCCAGCACCAAATATGCGTGACTACATTGAATATTATGCAATACCTTCTCTCTCACAACTCCTAACGGAGGTTGAAAAACGCGGCTGGAACGCCGATTCGGTGATGTTAAAGGACGGTGGATACGGCTGTGATATTTACTATTTGTCGAAAACGGTATATACGAAGTATATGGCGTTTGCAGGGGAGAGTAGGGAGGACGCGGCTGCGGAGGCGTTGTTGCATATACTTCGCCAGTAGACAAAATCCAGGGGGGTGGCGGGAATGGACGATCAAAGGATGGATCTGACTCAGGCCAACGAGGTGGCAAAGCAGGGCGTTAATCGTGCCGCTGCTGCCAGTGTGGAGGCTATCCGGGAGAGGAACGAGCAGGAAGATCCGTGGGAAGCTGATGGGTTTTGGTGCTGGTGGGCCAAGACGAGCCCGCCGGATCGGAAGGAGAAGGAGGCGCTGCCGCCGGGGGAGCCGTCCGGTAGGAGTTCCAAAAGTAAATGTAAAAAACGCAAGAAGCCGCCGAAAAACTTCAGGAGTTTGTATATGGAGTGTTGACAGTAGATGTTGGACATGATATATTAGTGGTGTATAGCACGCCCATTTAGTCGCTCCCCGTGCGGGAGCGTGGATTGAAACTAAATTGACATTGGACATCATCCCGTGGGGTTGCGTCAACAGCCCCACACGAGAACACTGCACCCCGCCGAGGGTGCTTTTGTTTTGTACATCAGCCGGTAACATGCAGGTTGCCACAAGCCCGGCTTAGAATAATCTCCGCGACCTGGGCGACCAGGCCGGAGGTCCCGCAAGGGAAAAGAAAAACCGCCTTGCGGCGGCTTTAGTTGTAGAATCTGACGCACCCATAACAGGCGCAAGCCCTAGCGGCATTGGCACAGTAGCCGACTTCGCAAGTTGTCGGGCAGTCAGGGTCATACTCAAATAGGTCTCTTAAGTCTTCCATTTTTCATCCATCCTTCCTATTTTTGTTCGGGGGTGGAGGCTTCGAGGTTCGAGGTATTCTCTGAGCGCTGCTTCCACAATGGAGGCCTGGCTCCTTCCAGTTTCCGCGGCCATCGCCAAGAGGGCTGCGAATGTTTCCGGGTTAATGCGGGTGTTGAGGCTGACTTGGGCCATGTGGTTAGTCCTCCTTTGTGAACTGACTGCATGTGTCGTTCGGTTCGCAGGTGCCCGGCTTTTCGTTCCCGACCCCACAGCAGCCGGGCACTTCGTCGCCGTAGTAGTGGCAGTTGGCGCAGATTTCTTCTTTCATTTTCAATCTCCCTTCGCCCGTTCGCCCGGGCCAGGCTTATTTTTTTGGGTCCGGCTGCGTCCCGCTCTAGCCTCCACCGGCGCACCTGCTGCGGCGCCTATGCGCGGCTGGAGGTTTGCGCTCACGGAGATTACGGATTGCATTTGATCCCGGGCAGCGGACCCGGGAACCGGCTGTATCCTGCGACCGCCCGTAGGCGGTTTCGTCGTTTACGACTCATCAGGCAGACTTTATTAGCATTTTACAGCGGCGAAAATCATTCTGTTTTCCCCTATGTGCTTACCTAAAATATCATACTCTTGGCTGTTATAATGCGTTGATTCGATAAATCCTTCCCTTGATGCTGCCCTTTGACTTTCAAATACTTCACTAATTTTTACATTTAGAAATCTTGGAGTTTTAACCATATCGCCTTTTTTAAACATTTTTTCGTCTCCCCTTCCGCCCGTTTCAGGTGGGCTGACCTTTATTTTTTGGCTTGCTACTTCACCGCCGTTTGCTCAAAGGCCCTGTCGCGGTGTTTTTCGCTTGCCTGCTGTGAACACATCTTACCACGCTTGCTTGCTGGCGTCAATAGGGTTTTAGTCCTAATTTTAAATTCTTTTCGCAAGTAGCGCCGAGAGGCGTTTTTGTTTTGGCAAGGGCAAATAAAAAATGGGAGGTAATATTGTGGAACCCACTATTAAGGCTATGAAAGAATGCATGAAGATTCAGGGCGGTAAAGGGAATTGGGATTACGATGACTATATGTGCGGCATGTATAACGGCATGGAATTGATGTTGTCACTGGCAGAGAAGCGGGATCCTATGTACCGTAGGTTACCCCAAAAATCATTAATACAGAAAATACGGCGATGGTGGGCGATGAACAAATACCGCTTTGGGTTGCACGAAAAAACTATAAGCGCAAGCAATTAACCCGGCTCGCCCTTGCCGGTATCATTTTAAACAAAAGGAGGAATGATAATTGGCTGACAAAGACATAGCCATCCAGGAGATGGCTAAAACAATGGATCAGGAATTAGCCGAATCAATGCCTTACCGTGACTATTTACTTACAGAACATTGGCAGGAGTTTAGAAGAGTAGCTCTAAAACATCACGGCAAGAAATGTAAAGTGTGCGGCAGTAAAAGGTTCCTCCATGTTCACCATTTATCCTATGATAACCTAGGAAATGAGAGCGTTGATGACGTTGAAATCCTCTGTCGATACTGTCATGAAGAATATCATGGAATCATTAGCTGTAATCACCCGGTAAAAGCAAAAGGGACAATAGAGGTTGGAATGGATGTAATCTTTGTGTGGTGTTGTCCAGTATGCCGAATGATAATTGAGGACAGGGAGCCATCAACCAAGGAATTAAAAGCGAAAAGGCTTAGGGGTAAAACCGTAAGAACCTTAAGGGAAAACCCCGAAAGCCAAAACGTTTCTTAATATTACAGCGACAAGGGATATAGCAATTTCCCCCTGCGCGTATTTCTTAATCTTATCTTTTTTCTTTTAAGGTGGTGGATTATGAGGCGTGAGGTATTTATAGGAACTGAAAAAACAGGGAATAAAGAACATGTTACCATCACCGACATAGAAACCGGTGAGATAATAAATTCCTTCTGGCGTGAGCGTAGGAAGGCTCCCTCTGGTCGCCCGGCAGAGGGTAAAAAGCCTCATTTCTACCGGGTATACTGCTCTAACTGGAATGATATTATAGACAAGAAACGCCTGTCTTTTGCTGAGATAGGCGTTTTAATGTCACTCATGCGGTTTGTAGATTGGGAAAGTAATTTCCTGATTCATCCACGGACAGGAAACAACCTTAACGCTTCAGAAATAGCCAAGTTACTCAAAAAAGATCGCGGAAGTCTGGATGAACATATTAAAAGGCTGTATGACAAGGGCCTTGTTTCTATTGTGAAGTGTGGCGGTTCGGGCTATGAGAACCATTACATCTTAAATAGTCACATTCTCTTTAAGGGAAACAAAATGAAGGATTTAAACGAGCATCAGCGATTTAGTAAAGATTGTCCGTATCAACCCCCAGTACCAATCAGGTATAAACAGCATCTGGACGCTTATTTTCCATTTACGTAACCTCCTCTTATTTTTTGAATAAATTCCTTTATTATAGCGTGTTCGCTGTCAGTCACCAAAAGTGTCCGGCGCTTTGCATCAGGTGGAGCTTGCTTCTTGGAGCCGGCCCCGGGACGCTTGCCGCCATGCAGTGGCTGGTTGTAGCAGTCGCGGTTGTAATTTACCAGGGAGCAGGTTTTGCAATTGCCGGCGTTTTGGGTGCAATAGGGTTTTACCATATAGTGTAGCCCTCCTTAATATTATACCAATCATCTTCGTGGTAACATGCTTCCAGGAACAGGTTGACGTCTTCATGTAAAAGGTTGATGCGGTCGTTTTCGGAAGCATCCTGCACATGGTATGCAGGCTCAACGCCAGCTTCGAGGGCTGCATGGTAACTGTGGTGTCCGTCCATGACAACCTGGTATTCTTCATCGTCGATTACAAATACCGTGGAGAGTTGGACTGTGAAATCCTGGGCAGTGATTTTTTGAGCTACAATTTCGTCGTCAACAAATCTTTGGGAGGAAATCAGCGTTGCCATGGTTTATCGCTCCTTTCGATTGGCTTGATTAAAGTATAGCAAATCAAGATTTGATTGTCAACACGTATTTAAAAATTATTTTTGGAGGTGGAGGGAAATGACAAATAAAGAAGCGCATGAAGAAGTAGCAGGGATGGCGTTGGACCCGTTATTTTTTGCGTTGAACAAGATTGATCCTGATGCGGAATATTGTGAGGAATGAGGTGGAGTAAATGCCGGCAGGCAGGGGTTTGACGCCAAAGCAGAAGATGTTTGTGGCTGAGTATCTTGTGGATCTTAATGCTAGTGCTGCCTTAAAAAGAGCAGGCTATAAATCCAATAATCCGGATGTTGATGGTTATAAACTCCTAGTAAGCCCTAGTATTCAGGCTGAAATACAGGGAGCAATGAAGGCCAGGGAGAAACGCACCCTTGTAACCCAGGATATGGTAGTTGCAGAACTTGCAAAGATGGGATTCTCAAACATCGGTAAATATGCGAAGTGGTCCGGTGAGTCTGTGTCGCTGGAACCTTCGGAAGCACTCGGGGAGGATGAGCTTGCCTGTGTTGCCGAAGTGTCTCAAACTGCCACACAGAATGGCAATAGCGTCAAGT
>Ga0307376_10004882_pt1 | contig 12201 bp, 13 predicted proteins | sample TR2MG_FD_202536 | JGI IMG/M metagenome (GOLD analysis project Ga0307376, IMG submission 202536) | Soil microbial communities from Risofladan, Vaasa, Finland - TR-2 | ecosystem: Environmental > Terrestrial > Soil > Coastal area > Acid sulfate soil | place: Finland: Risofladan, Vaasa | collected... | reverse complement strand
CAGGGATTCCACCCCGGCGCGATGACCGAAGGTGCGGGGAAGACCCCGGGACCGGGCCCACCGTCCGTTGCCGTCCATGATGATGGCCACATGCACCGGTAGCCGGGACCGGTCGAGGGCTGCCAATAGGTTTTTTTCCTCATCCGTACTGGTGTTTATTCCGGGATCAGCCTTGCGCCTGAACATTCCTACCTGCCGTTTCCGTTTCCCAAATCATCTTAATTATATTTCCTTCGAAGCAATTAGTAAACCCCCTTGCGCCAGCGAGGGGGTTTACCACTATTCCTGCACAATGGCTCCGGTAGGACAGGCATCCATACAGGTGCCACAATCCTCACACTTGTCCGGGTTGATCACGAAAACATCGCCTTCGCTGATTGCCTCGTTGGGACAAGAATCCATGCAGGTTCCGCAGGCCTGACACTCATCCGTTATCTTATATGCCAGTTCATCCACCTCCCTTCCCTTCGACGGCCACGGTCAGGATGAGCGGACCGTCACCGCACCCGGTGACCCGCACCACCCTGAGCCGCCCGCAACCTTTTTGCCTGGCGGCCGTGAATTTCAACACTACCCGCCTTTTGTTGTCTATGTTCTCCAGGATATCCACGAGGTAACGGGTCAGAGCGTCCTTGCCAATATCCATCGGAAACCCTCCGCTCCGGAACCTATACCTGCATGAGTTCCTGTTCCTTGGTATCGACCACAAGGTCAATCTCCTTGATGTACCGGTCGGTCAGCTTCTGGACCTCGTCCTGCCGGCGTTTCAGTTCGTCCTCGGACATCTTGCCCTCTTTCTCAGCCGCCTTGAGGGCATCGTTGGCTTCCCGCCGGATATTGCGCACCGCCACCCGGGCTTCCTCGCCCTTTTTCTTGACCGCCTTGGCCAGCTCGGCCCGGCGCTCGCTGGTAAGCTGGGGAATGGCCAATCGTATCACCGTGCCGTCGTTGGTGGGCGTAATCCCTAAGTCGGACTTGAGGATAGCGCGTTCAATGTCCGGCAACACTTTTTTGTCCCAGGGCGCGATAACCAGCAGACGCGGTTCCGGCACCGAGAGATTGGCCAATTGATTGACCGGGGTCGGCGTCCCGTAATAGGAAACCATAACCTTATCCAGAAGGGCCGGAGTCGCCCGGCCGGCCCTCAAGCCGCCCAGGTCCTTCTTGAGAACCTCTATCGTTTTCTTCATGGAGTTCTCGGCTGCGCTTAGATGCTCATCTGGCAAGAGACTTCCCCTCCCACATATGTGCCTACCTTTTCGCCCAAAACCGCCCGTCTGATATTTCCGTCCCGGTTGAGGTTGAAAACGATCAACGGTATTCCGTTATCCATGCACAGGGATGTTGCGGTGGCATCCATAACTCCCAGACCCATGTTTAGAACGTCGATATAGGAAAGGGTGTCGAACTTCCGGGCATCCGGGTTTTTCATGGGATCCGAGTCATAAACCCCGTCCACCTGCTTGGCCATCAGGATGATTTGCGCTTCTATTTCCGCCGCCCGGAGGGCGGCACACGTATCGGTTGAAAAATAGGGGTTGCCGGTTCCGGCGCCAAAGATCACCACCCGTCCCTTTTCCAGGTGCCGGATGGCCCGCCGCCTGATGTACGGTTCAGCCACTTCCTGCATGGCGATGGCGGTCTGTACCCGCGAATCGACGCCGGCCTTCTCCAGTCCGTCCTGCATGGCCAGCGCATTTATCACGGTGGCCAGCATACCCATGTAGTCGGCCATGGCCCGGTCCATACCACGGGCGCTGCCGGAAATTCCCCGCCAGATGTTGCCGCCGCCCATGACGAGAGACAACTGCAACCCCAGGCCGACGACCTCCTTGATCTGCCCGGCGATGCTGTGCACCACTTCCGGGTCGATACCGTGGTCCTGCGCGCCAGCCAACGCCTCGCCACTAATTTTCAGGACCACCCGCCGGTAATGGGGGAGCGGCTTCTTCCCAGCGTCCAAACGCAATCCTCCATTTCCCACTCCACTTCTACATTGGGAACCCCAAATCCTCCCCGCAGATTCCCAAAGTTCTCTAGAAGCGGCGTTTCCTCTGTAGGCGCCAGTCGGTCCAAGCCTACTTACAAGTGGCCATCTGGGCTACCTCGGCCGCAAAATCGTCTTCACGCTTGGCCAAACCCTCGCCCATTTCATAGCGCGCAAAGCGGCGGACATTGATGTTCTCACCGATGCGGGCAATCTTCTCCACCAGGAGATCCTGCACACTTACGTCAGGATTCTTAATAAACGGCTGCTCCAAGAGGCACCTGTCCTTGAAAAACTTGTCCAGACGGCCTTCCACGATTTTCTCCATAACCTTGGCCGGTTTCCCTTCCGTAGCCGCCTGGGCGGCCAAAATGGCCCGCTCCTTTTCAACGGTTTCGGTCGGAACATCCTCCCGGCGTACGTATTCCGGCCGGGCCGCGGCCACCTGCATGGCGATGTCCCGGGCCAGGGCCCGGAATTCGTCGGTCTTGGCTACAAAGTCGGTTTCGCAGTTCAACTCCACGAGAACTCCAATACGTCCCCCTCCGTGGATGTAGGCTTCCACGACACCCTCCGCGGCAATACGACCCGCTTTCTTGGCCGCCTGCGCCAAACCCTTCTCCCGGAGAAAGGTTATGGCTTTGTCCATATCGCCGCCCGTTTCGCCCAAGGCCTTTTTGCAATCCATCATGCCCGCCCCGGTGCGCTCCCGCAGTTCCTTGACCGATTTGGCACTAATGTCCATTAAAATACCCCCTCGTCTTGTGCCAGGTTCTTCGTGATGTTCCTGTTCCAATTGGGCAGCTCGTCGAGGCAGTCATGAATCACGTTGAGGTAAAACCCGAGGATATCGCGGTAGATTTCCTCGGTCTGCCGCATCATTTCTCTCTTTCCGGTGATGAATGCCCCTACACGCTGTCGACTTGAAATTACATTTCTGAGCACTGCCATTTTTTTCACCTACCATGGGATTATTATACCATGGCAAAACGTTCCACGACAACCTCTTTGGGGCATATTTGGGCCGCCTCGACTCCCTGTTAAAATGGGGAGGATGCGGCGGCCTCATCCTCAACTATAGTATACCCGCCAGGCCCGGGATGTAAAAACCCAAGGAAAAGGGCAGGATTCCCCTGGAACCCTGCCCTCCGGAGAAACCCTTACTGTGCTGCTGCCTGTACTGCTGCCGGTGCTGCTGCCGGTGCTGCTGCTTCCATCTGCTCGCCTTGCCGACCCTCGATAACAGCGTCGGCCATCTTGCCGGTCAAAAGGCGCACCGCCCGGATCGCATCGTCGTTGCCCGGAATGATATGGTCGATTTCGTCCGGGTCACAGTTGGTATCGACTATCGCTACAATGGGAATGTGCAACTTTCTCGCCTCAGCGACGGCTATTCTCTCTTTGCGCGGGTCGATTATAAAAAGGGCGCTGGGCAGTTTCTTCATTTCCTTGATTCCACCCAGGAACTTGTTCAAACGCTCCTTTTCATGAATCAACTCGGCCACTTCTTTTTTGGGCAGGGACTGCATCCTTCCCGACTCTTCCATGTTCTCCAGTTCATGCAGCCGTTCGACCCGCCGCCGAATTGTCTGGAAGTTGGTCAGCATGCCCCCGAGCCAGCGTTGATTCACGAAAAACATACCGCAACGCTGCGCTTCTTCGCTTACGGAGTCCTGAGCCTGTTTCTTAGTGCCCACAAACAACACCGTTCCACCGGCCGCCGCCAGTTCACGCACGAAGAGATAAGCTTCGTCAACCTTTTTTACCGTCTTCTGCAGGTCGATGATGTAAATACCGTTGCGATCGGTAAAAATGTATGGAGCCATTTTGGGATTCCAGCGCCTGGTCTGGTGGCCGAAGTGCACGCCGGCTTCCAGCAATTGCTTCATGGATATTACGGCCATCAATAACACCTCCCCCCGCCTTGGTTTTACCTCCGCCGCCTTCATCCCCGGACAGTCCCGGTGAAACGGGCACCCTCCCCGGGCTCGGACGCCGTGCGTATTTTGGCACCGTCATACATTTTAACATGATCAGGCAGTACATGGCAAGAGTGGAGAATCCCCCGGCGGCACTTAAAAAGGACCTTTTAAAAGGCAAGGGGGGAGCAAAGGAAATGAGAAATATGGAGGCAGTATCTTCCTGGGAAAGGCCTGGTCTTATTGCCGGGCGTTAAGGCATGTCATCACCTTGGGACAGGACATGGATCTCAGGAAACAGCCGGGTCGGTATCAGTCCGCGCCCGGCTGTCGCATAGTCTTTTGTTGAATCGTTCGGCCGGGCCTCCCCAGCTAGATCCGGTAAGTATCGGCCACCACCCTGAACCGTTCGACCACTTTGCCCAGTTCCCCGGTCAAGGAACCGATCGACTCCGCCGTGGCGGCCGTTTCCCCCGCCACAACGGCGATCGACCGGACATTTTCGATCACCTGTGCCGCAGTGGCGCCTTGTTCTTTCAATCTGCCCCCTATCTCCCGGGCCATGGACAGGGATCCCTGCGCCTTGTTGCGGATGTCGGTAAAGGATGTTTCAAAATGCTGCAGGCTCTCCAGCCCCTCCCGCACCGCCCTCTTGGTGTCGGCCACACCCTGGTACACACCCTCGATGATCGCCGCTATTTCGGTCGTGGATTGGCCGGCACCTTCGGCCAGTCTGTTAACCTGACCGGCCACCATCGCAAAGCCGCGGCCGCGCTCGCCCGCCCTGGCCGCCTCAATGGCCGCGGAAAAGGCCAGAAAATTGGTTTGCCCGGACATTTCGGCAATCAACTCGACCGTCTCACCGATCTGGCCGGCCGCATTTTCCACAGCCTGCACCTGGACCTGGATCTTCTCGATCATTTCCCGGACCTTGCTGATCTTTTCCGCACCCTGCACCGCCAGGGCCCCTGTATCGACGGCCAAGGCTTGCGCCGAGGCGGACAGGTCGGTGCTGTTTTGGTTCCTGTCTTCGTAGGTCTCCACCAGGTTGACGATCTCCTTGATTCCGGCGGCCTGCGCCCGACCGCCCAGCACAACCTGTTCGATTCCCCCCTTGATGTGTTCGGCATTCCTCTCCAGGACACCCATGTTGCGGACGATCTCACCCAGGTGTTTAATCATGCCTTTGCACACTTTGCGCACATTCTCGGCCAGCTGACCAAATTCACCGGGCGCGGGAAAGCGATCCAGGCCGCCCGTGAGATCACCTTGCCCTATCTGCCGGGTAGCCTCGTTGAAGCGCTTAAACAGCGGCGCGGTGAAACCGTAGGCTGCATAGCCCGCGATAAAGGCGATTGCCGCCAGCACCAGCGTCACAGCCAGGGCGGGAACGGTGCCATGCCTTACGGCTGAGGCGGAAAGCAGCGTGACGGCCAGGGCCGAACCCGTCAACCAAAGCCGGTATCGCCTGATGGTCATGTCTTTTCTTCACCTGCCTCACGGTAAGTAAAAATGTCCAAAACCTTCTTGATACGCTCGGAGAGCGCCGTCAACTCTTGAATATTGGCGGATGTTTCTTCGGCCGTCGCCATGGCCTCCTCGGTAATCTCCGTGATCCGTTCCACCCTGGCCACCATCACTCCGGTCGTGGCAGCCTGCTGATGGCAGGTTCCGGCCAACTGCCCCGCGGTTCCGGCATTCTGACCGGCTAATTCTCTGATCCCGGTAAAGGTTTTCCCCACATCCTCGGCCAATTGGCCACTGGTCAGAACCGTCTCCACCGTCCGTCCGGTAGCGGTTTCCATGTCACTGACCGTCTCCCGGATGCGGGAGGCGGCATGTGCTGCGCCTTCGGCCAGTCTCCCGACTTCTTCCGCCACCACGGCGAAGCCACGGCCGAGGGATCCGGCCCGGGCCGCCTCCACGGCGGCATTCATGGCCAAAAGGTTTGTGTCTCCGGCGATATCGCTAACCGTTTCCACGATTTCCCTGATCCGCGACGACATTTCCTTTAATCCTTCGATCCTCTCGGACACCAGGTGAATGTCCCGGATCAAAGCTTCCACCGCCTGTTCACCCTGACGCGCAGCCTGATCACTCTGGCTGGCGGCTGAAGCCGCCTGTTCGGCGCCCTGAGCCGCGCTTTTGGCTTCCACCGCCAGTTTTGCGATGCCCCCCAGCATTTCCTGTACCATGGCAGCCTGGTTCTGGCTGGCATGACTTACCTGTTCGGCAACAGCCGTCACCTGTGTTCCCGTTTGTTCCAGCACCGCTGTGTTATCTTCAATCGTCCGGAGGTATTCGATCATGCGTTCCTGCATCCGGTTCAAGCCATTCTTGAGGCCTATCAACTCCGCCCGCCGGAAGGTACCGGTAGCTAACACCAGATGCCCTTTAATTGAAGTCTGTGTCATAACAAGCAGGCGTCTGATTTCTCCCTCCGGACCACGCAGGAGAAAAAGAGCGAGAAATATGGCCATGCCCAGGCCCAGCAAGGCCAACAGGTAGAAATACAGGCCGGAACCGGCCACGACCCCTCCCAGTACCGCCCCTCCTCCGGCCACAAGACAGACAAGCCCGGCTACCAGGGCCAGATAAACCCGCAAAACCGAAAACCCCCTTTACCAGCCGGTAGCGGCGTCCAAGCAAAATAACGGCCGAACTACCATGCATATCGACACATTTGTTTCGTTTATTAACCTTCCAAACGGTCGATAAAACAGATTTTCTCCAGTTAGCCGATTGACAAGTGATAATGATTTTCATTATAATGAGGGGAGAAAAGAGCGACCAGGGGAATGGAGGCTTGATGGATGAAAGTACGACCGCAGGAAAGGTCCTCCTTACGTTGTCTGGCCGGACTTTTCCCCGCGCTCCGGCAGCCCGTCTCTCCCTGCCGCTGCGACAGCCCGGAAAATTGCAACTGCCCCGAAATGTGCGCCAACCGGGAATGGGCCCAGGCCGTTTCAGATTCGCCACTACCACCGGACCGGACCCTGCAGTCCCTCAGACCGGGAGACCGGGCCCGTATAGAGGGTCTGAGTGTGCCGCAGGCCCTGAAAAGACGTCTTTTATCCCTGGGTCTGACCTGGGGTACCGAAGTGGCCGTGATCAGCAAAGAAGGCGGCCGGATGATCATCGCCGTGCGGGACTCCCGGCTCGGGCTCGGCCCGGAAACAGCCGCCCGCATTCAGTGTCAGCCGGTCTGAGAGGTGTCATGGCATGACGGTAATAGCACTGACCGGTCAACCCAACGTGGGCAAGTCATCGGTCTTTAACGCCTTGACGGGTCTGCGCCAGCACGTTGGGAACTGGCCGGGAAAAACAGTAGAAAAAAAAGAAGGCACCATGACCTGGCCGGACGGACGGGAAGCGCGTCTGATCGACCTGCCGGGAACCTACAGTCTCACCTCCCATACCCTCGAAGAGCTTGTCACCCGTGACTTCATCCTGCAGGACAATCCGGAACTGATCATCAACGTGGTGGACGCCGCCAACCTGGAGCGCAACCTCTACCTGACCACCGAGGTCATGGATCTGGAGCGCCCGGTGGTTGTGCTTTTGAACATGATGGACCTGGCCGGTCAAAAGGGCTACCATATCGATGTCGCGGCCCTTTCGGCCGCCCTGGGGCTTCCGGTGCTTCCCCTGGTGACCAACCGCCGGGCTGATCTAACCGGCCTTTACGAACTGGTTGGCAGATCAATCAACCAGCCCGCCGCGCGGGGCAACTTTCGCTTTTCCGTTGCGGTGGAGGATGTCTTGGGGAAAATAGCAGCCCTCCTGCCAAAATATGACCTGGCACATTACCCGCCCCGCTGGCTGGCCATCAAGCTGTTGGAGGACGACACCCAGGTAAACCAGATGCTAGCCGCCCAAATCGACAGCGGAGACATGACCGTGATCCGGCAACTCCTTGAGCAACTGCCGGACCGAAGCGACCTCCTGGCCGGGGAACGCTACCGCTGGATCAATACCGTTCTGGACACCGCTGCAAGGCGCGACAACCTCGGTCGCCTTTCTCCCAGTGACCGGGTGGACCAGGTCCTGACCAACCGCTGGCTCGGCCTGCCCATACTGCTGACGGCCCTGGCCGCCATCTTCCTGGTAGTCTTCAAGCTGGCCATTCCGCTTCAGGATATCATCGGCAACTTGTTTGCCTGGTTGAGCGGCCTGGTGGACACCTACCTGGGGCCACCCGTGCCGGTCTGGTTCACCCACCTCCTATCCGGGGGTATTTTAGCCGGCGTAGGTACGGCCATGAGCTTCGTGCCCCTGATCTTCATCAGTTTCACCTTGTTCGGCCTCATGGAGGATGTGGGTTACTTCGCCCGGGCCGCCTTCGTCATTGACCGCTTCCTGGGCCCCCTGGGGCTTCCTGGCAAATCCTTTATCAGCCTCCTGATGGGTTACGGTTGCAACGTGCCGGCCATCATGGCCGCCCGTACCGCGGAAAACAACCGGGATAAGCTGTTAACCATCATGGTCACGCCCCTCACCATCTGTTCGGCGCGCCAGGTGGTGGCGGTAGCCCTGATCGGCGCGCTTTTCCGCCCGGCGGAAGGCCCGTGGGTAATGCTGGGTCTCTACCTGACCGGCTTCATCCTGATCAGCGCGACCAGCCTGATTTTGAAGAGCACGGTGCTCAAGGGCGAAAGGAACCTCTTTTTCATCGAACTACCCATGTACCGGTTGCCCAACTGGTACAACATCGTCAACTACGCCTGGCACAAGACCCGTAGCTATTTCCGCCGGGCCGCCACCTTCATTGCCGTAGTAAGCGCCCTGCTGTGGTTTCTGGCCAACTTTCCCGGCGGGGACATCGGACACAGCCTCCTGGGCATTGCCGGCCACTGGCTGGCCCCACTGGGCCGGCCCTTCGGTTTCGACTGGCGTCTCATCGTGGCCCTGGTGGCCGGCTTCTCGGCCAAGGAGACAACCCTGGCCACGCTGGGGGTGCTCTACCACGCCAACGAATCCAATATCAGCACCGTGCTGACCAAAAACCTCCCCTTTGCCTCCGGCCTGTCCTTTTTCGTGTTCTCCATGTTCTACCTGCCCTGCCTGGTTACCGTCTACACCATCCGCACCGAGAGCGGCTCCCTGAAATGGACGCTCTTTTCCGTGGTCTACAGCCTGGTTCTGGCCGCGACTCTCTCCCTGGCGGCCTACCATCTGGCCCTGGCCGGGGTGGGCCGGCCCTGACCCCGGAAGCCGCGCCGGGAACTCACCGGAACGTCGGTTGTCTGGAAAATGGCGATATAATAATGGGAATGGTGCACCCAGACCGCCCGATCGTGGACGGGTAGCCGTTCAAGCAGCACGAAATAATAGAGATGACCGAGCTGGAGCAATTACCACCGGGAGGGTAATGCGCCCCTCGCGCCCGTAGAGGCCCCGGCGGTCCAGCCCGGTCATCTCCAAAGTTTACGCGTTGCAGGGTCAAGCCGTAGGTGCTTGGGCCGCCGCAGCTTCTTTCTTGTTCTGATCGGATCTGAGCATATCCAGCAACATCAGGTTCATGACCGAACCGGGTTCATTCTGACCTGACAACAAAATGTCCGGTGTGATTTTAATGTTGCCCGCCGAGATCAGCTTCATCATCTCTATGGCCGTTAAGCCGCTGGAACCTATAGCCTTGCTTGTCAAATCATACGCTTCCGCAGTGGCCTTACCTATTTCGAGAATCTTCGATGCTTCGCCGGCACCCTCCAGCTTGAGTTTCTCAGACGTCCCTTCGGCCAGGGTTATGGTCTTTTGTTTGCTTTGTCTTGCCACCTGAACGTCTATTTCGGCCGTCACCAGGTCCTTTTGCTTATCGGCCTGGGCGCGGGTGCGCTCCATGTTGATTCTCTTTTCCTCCGCCTTCTGTTGTTCATCGTACATGCTTTGTCTCTGACCGGCCAGTACTTTATTGGTCTGGGTTTCCATCAGAGACTCGGGCAACATTATCTGACAAATCAATACCGATAACACTTCGACATAATATTTACTTAGCTCCTGGTGAACCTTATTGAATGCCCTCTCCTGCTGTTCATGACGGTCTTGCAGGAATTCCATGGCCTGGGTAGAAGAAGCCTGGTTCCTAAACGACGAATCAATCAGCGGGTGGATGACGTTGGAGATCAGGTTATCCACACTACCTATTCTAGCTACCATGTAAGGTGCCTGCTCGGGCTGTACCCTTATTACTACTTTTACACCAACCTTTATATTGAAGCCATCCTTACTGACAACCTGCAAAGGATCGAATGCCGTCGAGCTGTTTTCGTCCCAGTCTATCGTTATATTGGTCGTATTAACTATAATGGAACGGTAAGCCCTCTTGTTGATATAATACGTGCCCGGTCCGAGCACATCTGACTGGATACCTCTGGCCCCTTTGGACACAACATACCTTTCTATCTTACCAGTATCGGGCATTGTGTCACCGACAGCCAAACTTGTATCCGGCTCCTCCCCCACATTGCTTATAATCACGGCGACCTGCCCCTGGTCCACGACCGTAGCACTATCCAACTCTACGGCAAACATCAGAGGGTTGATGTAATACGTTCCGGGAGGCAGTATATCCAGCTGCGGTCCGCGTTGACCACCCTTCTCCAGAAACCCGGCTGCATCCTGAAAACTGTTGTGACCGGTGGTCGACCTGGCCACCAGCTCAGTCCCGGGTAATTGGGCGCCGTCCCTGGCGGTTACCAAAGCAACACTGCCCGCCTGCACTTTGGTGTCGAGTAGAGAGGGGCCTTGGGGCTTTAGCCATAGAAGCAATCCCTGTTACTATCCCTTTCAGGACAGTGTCCTCTGCTTAACCGGCATGGCACACCTTGGCCGCCTGCCCCCTCACAGAACCGTGCTGGCGCTATTTACGCACACGGCTCCTCAGTAACGTAATTCACGGATTCGCTGTAGTCGGGCCCGGTCGTATATGTTCACATATATTTTGGGGGTTGGCAGATTCCACGTTTTCAACAGCGCGTTGAACTTATCCCAGTCCCAACTGCCCCGTTGACTCCTTCTATTGAGCCATTTGAACAGTAGTCCAATGGTTTCATGCCGGTATTTTGCCAGCATTGGATAGTTATCTGTCACTCCACACTGACGATAGTACCCCTGCAACTTAATCCGCATTTCCTTTATCAGGTCCTGGAGCGGCATTGTCCTATATGACTATAAGGTTAGCTCCGAAAGCCTTGCGCCCACTGGCCTGGGGCGATTTTATATCATGGAAACAGCGATGCCTATTGCTCCGAAACCGCACGAAGTAGTCCGTTCTTCGTCACACTCAGCGTTAGATCCGGCCGTCAAGCAATGCCATGTTCTGTTTCGCGGCCAGCCCAGAGAACCCTGTCGGCAGGCTGTACCTGGCGGCGGACGCGGGATCCAGAGTTTCCTGAGCTAAGCAGATAGTCATTTCATACGATAGTCCCTTGGAAAACAATGAGTTCTTTTTCGTACATTTGAAATTAATAGCCACACCCATGCAATCACCTTGTTCCTTAGCATAATGAGATCGCCGACCTTTGACGTAACCCGGCACTCTGGGGCTGTAGTTGATCAAATACGGGCTTCCACTTATAGACATTATCTTAGAATTCTTCTGACACGATACTACTGATTAGACCAGCGTCAATACTTAGTTCTCGTAGACTATCTCGAATACAAAACCTTTATTCGCCTTATCCCGCATGAACTTAATCGCATCCGACCAATTACCATCATCACTACCTTTAGGTGAAGTGGGAAGGCTGTAGTCAATGCTATGCTCCATTACAGGCTGCGTCCGATGTTCGGCATCAATACCCAATATTTTTCTATTAAGTTCCTTGCACCTATTCATTACTGCCAGGGCATCAATATACTCATACCTAGGCGTCTTTCCTCGGATAATAGCTCTGTCTTTGAATTCGTCTTCAATTATATCCATACTCCACCTCTTTATGCTCATTTTGTGACAAGTCATTTGATAAGGTCAATATGGATTGCCTTTCTTCTTTTTTGATGGTCCCCTTGGACAACCCCGAAAGGAGCAGTACTGCCCATTATAGACATTTTAGTCCGTGTCTAACATCTAATCTTGAAATCGTATACGTAACATTCTCGGCTAATAGGTAGAACGCTCAGATAAGCATATTAAAGCTGATCCTCCGTTACACCCTTCTGCTGCAGATACTCCCGCAGCCTCTCAACCGGCTTGCATTTAGGGTCATCCCACCTGCTGATCTCCTTGTACGCCCGGGCCAGCTTCTTGGCCACGTCCACCGAAGCGGCCTCCGGAACGCTCCTGTCGTTGGC
>Ga0307376_10004881_pt1 | contig 12202 bp, 16 predicted proteins | sample TR2MG_FD_202536 | JGI IMG/M metagenome (GOLD analysis project Ga0307376, IMG submission 202536) | Soil microbial communities from Risofladan, Vaasa, Finland - TR-2 | ecosystem: Environmental > Terrestrial > Soil > Coastal area > Acid sulfate soil | place: Finland: Risofladan, Vaasa | collected... | reverse complement strand
TATCCGCCTTGACAGTTTATGGAAATATCCAATAAGCCACCAACCGCACCCCAGGGACAGGGGGTTTTCGCAGTGGAATCATATTATAGGAAAGACCAGCCTTCCGGGCTGGCCGATATTTAGAACGGAACCTTTGCGGAAGGACGAATATCAGTTATCCGTAGCAGCCTTTCGCCCAAGAGTGTCTGCCGCGATACGTCGGGGCACCCGGGCTGATCTGGCCATTCTGGTAAATGCAATCCGTTTTTTGTTTTCTTGTAATGGGTATGCAACACTGCGGGCCAGCTGATAATTGATGTATTGGTTGAGACTTACGTTCTCTTCCCTGGCTTTTTGGACCAGGATGCTGTGCAGAGATTTGGGCATCCTGATATTAAACTTACCGGAATGCTCCTCCTTGCTGGCTGGTTCCGGTATTTCCAGGCTATCTTCTAGGGCCAGTTCTAGCCAACCTTTTTTAGCATCTTGGATCATTTCAAGGGCTTCCTGTAGAGTTTCTCCTTGACTTAAGCATCCAGGAAGTTCAGGAATTTCAATAGCGTAGCCACCTTCTTCGGCCGGGTAAATCACCACTTTATACGGTAATTGTAGATAGTATTCAAGATTTTTGATGCTCATCAATACTCATCCTTTCGAGGATTTTTATAACCGCTTCGACGTAGCAACTTAATATATAGGGTTGACGATGGGGAATGGAGATCTTTATAGCCCCCTTATAATAATAGTAATGACTTGACCCGCTTCGAGGTTGTCTTCTGGTAAAGCCTTTCCTGATCAGAATGTGGTCTAATTCCTCAAATCGCACCTGTTTTGGGTTGTTCCTTATTTTTTGCAGGAGTTTTTCAAATGTACTCAATGCCTCCACCCCTGCTATTATAGTACCATATGCAGTGGCATAAATCAAGGGGCATTTTATCCCGCCGCGGTCGGGAGAGAAAAAGTCCGGCCCATTGGTTTGTCGATTTGTAACCCTGATGATGCCGTTGTAAGTGAAGGTGGGTTCTTTGTCCGGACACCGGCCCGCCAGGGCCGTTTCGTCACTCCCGATCCCGGTCTCGTTGCTCTGGCCGTCCCGGTTCCATGCCTTTTTTGCTCCCCCTCCGAAAAAAACAAGCCTCGGACCCCTTTCGATCCGGGGCTTCCGGGGCTTTCAGTGACCGTTGCGCACGGACCACTTTCCCGACCCTTGATTTTACCGGATTTAGCGCTTGCCGGTGGCCCGGCCCGGGTTCAAGCGAAATACCTGCCTTGCGGTTGAGTTTGGGTGGTGCCCATGTTCCGCAGGGTTTCCTTCTTTCTCTTCATTAGATCGACGAAGGCTTCCAGGCGGGTGGTCATCCCCGCCTTGGCCGTCTGTTCGTCCAGGAAGAAGGTCAGTACCGGGATGTTCCAGTCGCGGCTGACCCGCGGCAGGATGGTGCGGGCCACGATTTCCGGAATGCAGGAAAAGGGGGCCAGTTGGATAACGCCGTCAAAGCCTCGCTGGGCATAAAGCACGGTATGGCCGACCGAGTCGCGCCCATGGCCGCCGATCAGCTCCGGCAGATAGGGTATGGCCGCATCTTTGACGGTCAGGCCGTGGGTGGTTTCGGTCCAGGTGTTGTCGCGGGTCCAGCCGGTCAGGAACATGGACCGTTCCACCTCCACCCCCAGATGGCCGAGGGTTTCCTCCATTTCCAGGTTGGCCGCCGGCTCCAGCAGAACATAGATCTCGCCGACGATACCCACTTTCACCGTCAGGCGGGTCGGATCCTGCGGTACCGCCCTGAGCAGTTCGCCGGCCGCCCTTTCGGCATCCTGGATGGCGTCGGCGGAGTACGCTTCTCCTACCATGGTCACCGCCCGCGCATAGGCGCGGTTGGTGTCGCCGCGCTTAAGCTCGAAGGGCCTGATGTGGTGGGATAGTTTCTCTATGTTGTCCAGGGCCCTGACCTTACTCCAGCTACGTTTGATGACCTCCCAATAGGCGCGCAGTGAGAGCCGGGCCTGATTCAGGAGCCTCAGCTGACGCAGGAATTCCAGAGGCCGGAGGCGGGGTGGTTCAAAGACGATCATTCTCATCCGGTGGCCAAGGTCGGCGAGGATCTTTTCGTGCAATCCGGCGTAGAGGCCGGCCCGGCAGGGACCCACCCCCCCGGAGGTCACCACGGTATCGGCGCCGGCGGCAATGGCCTCCAGGTAAGTGCCCAGCAGAATCTTCAAGGGAAGGCAGGCAAATTCCGGGGAGTACTGTACCCCCAGGTCGAGGGTCTTTTTGGACGGCCGGGCCGGCAGGATCACCTCGTTACCCAGGTCGTTCATCAGCATTTGGAAGGCCAGGTAGGACTGGCCCATCCGGGGAAAGGTCACTTTAAACATGGCGCTGCCTCCTTGCGCCGTCTGACCATGTCCGTAAAAGCCTCCAGGCGGGTGGTCAGGCCAGCCTCGCCGGTGTGCTCGTCTATCATCACGGTCATGAAGGGAATGCCCCGGTGCAGCTTCGCTTTCAATTCCATCATCTTATCCGTAATGGAATCGGGCCCGCAACCGAAGACGCTGACGTGGATGATGCCATCCACCTTTCCTTCCTCGAACAGGCAGTGGGCGGCCCGCAGCACCTGGTCGCTGAATGTCCAGAACAGCCGCTTCGGCAGGCCGTAACTTTGGCCGGCCAGTCTCTTGGGCGGCACATTATCCGCCGTCAGAACCTTGACTTTGAGGCGGTGCAGCTTCTCCAGGAGACCGGCGTTGAGGAAATCGTCATAAACGGCATAGGGATAGCCCAGGACGCCGAATGTCAGGTCGGGTACCTGCCCGTGCGACATAGGCGCGTTTCGGGGGGATGCCATGGCCTCCCTGGGTAGACAACCATCCTGGAGAAGGCGGTGGTAGCGGCCTTGGACCCGCCGGGCCCGGGAGAGAGAGCGCGCCACCTGGACCAGGTTGCAGCCGAGGCAGGAGCCGATGTGTCGGTAAGCGCCGAAGAGGGCGGTGCGTCCTGTGCGGACGTCCATCCGCTCGTCGATGATCGGCGGCAGCCCCGGCAGTGAGTGCCGGATCATGTCGGGCAAGCCCAGAAATTTGGGACAGTAGACGGTGAGCCTGTTCAAACAGACCACGCGCGGGATAAAAAGGAAGTCCACCTTGTCTTTCAAGGCCATTACGTGGCCGAAAAAGACCTTTATGGGAACGCAGGCATCGGCCAGGGCCTCGCGGACGCCGTGATCCAGCAGTTCCTTGGTCGTGCGTCCGGAGGTAACCACATCAATGCCTAACTCGTTAAAAAAGGTCTGCCAGAGAGGAAAATACAGGTAATACATGAGTGCGCCGGGAATACCCACACGGATCTTGGCCAAACCCTTCACCTATCCCAACGGCCGACATTCCTGCCTGTAAGACATCTTACGCCGGAAAGGGCCAGATTATGGCAGAAGGTGCCCTTTTGGATGAGATTCTATGGCGAAGGGGAAATTCCTTCCGGCCGCGGCCGGGGAAGGAGCTAGATGCGCCCATTGCGCAGGAGAGGCAGGAAGGGAAAGAAAAAGACGGGTCAGGATAGGGAAATCGGCCTTCTAATGGTGGACGTCGATTTTAACCTTGCGCCGGCGTTCTTCTCCGGACTTGGGCATGGTGACGGTCAGGATGCCGTCCCGGTAAGTCGCCTTGGCTTCTTCCGGCTTGACCCGGGTGGGCAGGGGCAGGGTGCGGGAAAAAGAGCCGTAAAAGCGCTCGCTGTGCAGGTAGTTTTCCTCCTGCGATGTTTGGCCCCGCTTGAACTGGCCCAGGATGGTCACACTGCTCTCGTCCACCGTCACATCCACATCGTCGTGGCTGTCCAAACCGGGTAGCTCACATTTGGCCACCACTTCGGTATCTGTCTGGTAGACATCCAGACGGGGCAGGTAGGCGGTCGGGGCGGTAAGAGACGGGTACATAAGACGCGGATCGAAGAAAGGGGTCATCTGGTGGTGCAACTGGTTCCATTCCTGAAAGGGCTCCCAGCGGGCCAGCGTCATGGCAGTAACCTCCCGTCGTCATTATCCTCCCTATTGTAGCACGGGTCCAGGCTGCTTATACGGCTTGCCGAATGGAACCGGCTGGCATATGATAGAGGCTGGAGATGACCGGCAGACGGAGTTGGGACCAAAGTTGACCAGACTGTTCGAATTTCAGGCCATCAGCTACTCTCTGGGGAGTGGCGCCGGTCGCCGGGTCATGGTTTCCGGTACCGCCGGCGAGGGAGATGTCCTGGTGGTGCAGGGACCCAGTGGGGCCGGCAAGACCACCCTGCTGCGCATCCTGGCCAGGCTTGCACCCTGCCCGGGCGGGGAAGCCTTTCTGGCGGGTGAAAGCTGGCGCCAAATACCGGGCCCGGTCTGGCGGAGTACGGTGCACTGCCTGGCGCAGAAACCGGTCTTTTTTGACGGCACGGTGGGGGCCAATCTGGCCATGCCCTTTGAAACGCGTCTCATGCGGGCCGGAAGACCTTTTGACCCGGGCCTGGCGCGGCATAGGATGGACGAGTTGTTGTTGCCGGCGGGCCTCTGGGATCAGGATGCCCGAACCCTGTCCGGCGGCGAGGCGGCCCGGGTGGCCCTGGTGCGGGCGCTGGCGCTGGACCCGCGTGTTCTGCTGCTGGATGAGCCGGCAGCCGCCCTGGATACGGTCTCGCGGGAAGCCCTGTACCGGGTGCTGGCGGGGTGGTTGCAGGGGGGAGTCCGGGCGGCTCTGCTGGTTAGCCACGGCGAGGGTTATTCCGGCCTCGACCGGGTGTCCTTCCTGACAATTGAGGCACAAGAGGGGGACTGAAAGTGGCATACACGGTCATACCCATTTCCAATCTCCAACTGGCCTTCACCGTATTCCTGGTCCTGATAGCGGGTGCCGTTTCCGCCCTTTTAAGACTGGGGCTGCTACGCAGCCTGCTCTGGGGCACCGTCCGGACCTTTGTCCAGCTTACCCTGGTCGGTTACGCCTTGGCTTACATCTTTGCCGTTAACAACGTTTGGCTGGTGTGGGCCGTGATAACCCTCATGTGTTACATCGCGGCCTGGACCGCCGTGCGTAGGACGCCCGGAGTGGCCGGCGATCATTCATGGCTTTCTTTCGTGGCCATTGCCGCCAGCACTTACCTGGTGGGGACCATCGTGACCGTGCTGATCATCGCTCCCCATCCCTGGTATGAGGCCCGGATAGCCATTCCCATCTTCGGCATGATTTTGGGCAACACGATGAACGGCATAGCGCTGTCTCTGGAGCGTCTCCACAGCGGTGCCCGGGCCCGGGCGGGGGAAATAGAGGCCATGCTCACCTTCGGGGCCACACCGTGGGAGGCGGTTCGTTCCATCGTGCGGGAAGCCATCCGGGCCGGTATGACTCCCACGATCAACTCCCTGATGGTGGTCGGGCTGGTCAGCCTGCCGGGCATGATGACCGGCCAGATTCTCGGGGGCGCCGACCCCCGGCTGGCCGTCCGTTACCAGATAGTGGTGATGTTGATGATTGCGGCGGCGGCCGCCATGGGGTGCCTTATCCTGGTCGGTCTGTCCTATAAGAAGCTTTTCACCGGAGACGGGGCTTTGCAGCCTTTTGTGCTGCAGAGCAGGGAGTAGGGGGCAGGGCGTTAGGGCCCGCCAAATCCAACCGGGATCAATGTGGTCGAACGGGCCCATTTCGTTGTCCTTCGGAAAGTCTGGCTGATCCGGATTGGACGGTCGGTTGAGTTATATCATTTAATAACTTTATGCGGGTAAGACGAAATACTTATAAACAGTATCTTCCACGCAAGTTTACCAAATATTCTGCTTGCAAATTTGGCTGGTTTGCCTTATGGTTAATTTAGAAATTGATGAGATGCCTCGGCTCCGGCAGATGGTCGTCGATCCACCAACGCGGTGCGCGGGCCTGCTTTGCCCGATTCACGGGTGTACGGAACCAGGACGACGAACCTATGTTCGGGCGATGGATGATGGGACCGTTATCTTATGCTAGATTGGCAGCGCGCCGGCGGGGGATGATATACTGCGAGCAAGTGGTATTTGATACCTATTGGTCTACTGACTGCTTGGGATCAAAGGGTTGGACCCTTTTAGAGAGAAATAAGATCTCCTAGTCGCAGTCACTTTGTCAATTGCACCAGGGGGGATGGGGTTGGTTAAGGCAAAGGTGTTCGCGGGTGCCTGCGGTTTTACCAGCGTGATTCGCGTGGACAGGACGGACAAGATGAAGGTAAAGGTGAAAATCATAAGTGCCTGTCAGGATTTGCGGGCATTAAACCCTGAAATGGAGGACATCGACTGCAGCCGTGGAGTATTCGGCAAGATGAATGAATCCTTGATTTACGTTATTGCCAGCCGGAAACTGAAGCACCCTGACTGTCCCATACCTTGCGCCATTATTAAGGCAATTCAGGTCGAACTCGGTGGTGCCATACCCAAAGACGTAGTGATTAGTTTCAAGTAGAAATAATAAGCCTGAGGATTTGTCGGCTAAAGTCGCCGAATTTTAACAGCCCAGATACAGCTGACGGCATTGTGCTTGGGGGGGGGATCCGTGAATGCCGGTATTGCTCGTTCTCCGAGCTTTTTTGGCCGGGAAAGGGCAACGACAAAATTTTTCCCTATTGCACTATTTGACCTTATGCATATATCTAGTGGCTGATTTTACTCAGATTTAACTTGCAAATTTGGCTGGTTTGCCTTATGTTTACTTCACAAAGATACAGCGGCATTGTTGGCTTGGGCTGGGAGTGTTATCCACCTGTAAGTGTAACTTATCTGTATGACACCGCATCAGCCTGGTCCAGGCGGGGCAGAAAACGGACCACGCCAGTCCACTGCGGACGATCGCCAAGGAATCGGGTTTTACCAGGGAGGTGGGACCGATACAACTCGGACAAAAGATTCGGGACTTCCGCAAGGAGCGGGGGATTACGCTTACCGACCTGGCCGGACGCCTGGATATTTCCCCGTCCTATTTAAGCGCAATGGAAAGGAATATTCGCAACCCCTCCGTTCCGATGCTGAAAAAGATCAGCGAGGAGTTGAATATTTCGGTCGTTTACCTGGTCGGTGACGCGGACGACGCCGTCACCGCTGAAAAGCTCCGTTTTATTCGGGAGAGCAGGGGTCTTTCGGCCGAAGACCTGGCTGAAATCAGTGATCTGCCGGTTATCACCCTGCAAAAGTTCGAGAAAGGAGAGAGTGCTCCCGGGCTGGAGGACCTCAAGAAACTTTCCACCGCTTTAAACGTTACCATCGGTTATTTTTTAGCGGGCGAAAATCAGAACAATCTTGGATACCGCGTGCGTAAGCTGCGCACCATGCAGGGATTGACCGAGACTACATTGGCCGAACGGGCCGGGGTCACCTCCGGTCTGATAAGTCAGATCGAAAACGGCCAGACCACCCCGTCTTTGGAAACGCTGGAGAACCTGGCCAGGGAGCTGTACACCTCGGTCGGCTACCTGCTCATGGAGCAGCAAAACGTAGAGGACTTGCTCGCCGGTCTCAGCAGCGACGTTTTGGAAACCCTGGGCGATCCGAAAGTGCAATCCGTCTTGCGGGCGGCCCGCGGGTTCAACGACGCCGATTTCAGATTTATAATTGACTTTATCGATTTATTAAAACAAAACCGGATTACTCACCATTAATCCTTTTCTCGAGAAAACGGCGACAGGGTTACGCCTGCAAGAGCTGAAGATGGAGGGGAAAGCATGTCCTTGTGGGAAAAAGAGGAACAAAGCCTTCTCTACCGGTTGAGAAATGCCGTCATCTACTTTGATGGTGACGAAATGTTGAGCACAGCCAAGGAATGTATTACGAGCGGTTTTGATGTCAATAAGGCGATTTTCGAAGGCCTCTTACCTGGGATCCAGGAAGTCGGCCGCCTGTACGAGGAACAAGTTTACTTCATCCCCGAAATGCTCCTGTGTTCGGAGGTGTTATACCTTGGGCTGGATCTGTTTAGGCCTTATGCTCAAAAGAGGGATATAGGGATTCGCGGCAAGGTGTTGATCGGGGTGGTATGTGGAGATATCCATGATATTGGCAAAAATATTGTCAAGATGATGCTGGAGACTTCTGGTTTTGATGTCTATGACTTAGGGCGTGATGTGCCTGTGGAGAAATTCCTTATTCAGTCGAGGATAATCGAGCCCGATATTGTCTGTCTGTCCACAATGATGACAACGACTTTACTGAATATGAAGGAGACAATCAAGTATTTGAAGGATACCAAGCCGGATATAAAAATAATGGTAGGCGGCTGCACGGTTACAGTCAACATTTCCAGACGTTTGGGAGCAACCGGTTATGCCCCCAATGCCTATCAAGCCTTGAAAACCGTGATTAACATTCTGTCGGCGGGGAAACTGCCGGCCAACGGCGTACTGGCCAGGGGGCCCGGCCGGGTGGATTGCGTCTGAATCGAACGGGCCCAAAATAGTCGCAATTGTCTGGCTCCTCATGACCATCGGTGAGTTCAGGTGTAATATCGGAAGTCGAGTGCGGGTGCCCGAGAGGGATCTTCAGGGCCGGGCGCCGGCGGACATGCTTTGGATCCACAGCCCAACGGGGCTTGGGGATCGTCCTTGCCCCTCTCACAAGATCCCGGCGAGGCTGGATGGGCGCGGTTATTCTGAGACCCGGCTGAACATCGTCATTGGCCGGGATTGGCCGGGTAAGGTAGTCATGTCCCGACAAAACATATGTTTGACCCTTTCAAGCTCACTGTCATTCTATCCTTTCCTCGTTCTTCCCTCTGCCGTTAAACCGGCATTTCCTACCGCTCAGCAAAGTAAATCAACTAGTTAAGGGAAAGCAATTTACAGCAAAGCCGGTTTAAAGTAGACTAATGCCACGGTCGGAGGGGTGTCAATATGATTTTAGTACAAGTGCATTGATCTTTCACAACGTTTACAAAATGGGCAATTCAAAATTGCCCTTACCTTCGAACGCATGTTTCGGGGAGGTGAAGTATTTGTCGGGATGAAGCCACAGGAGTCGTGTCTCAGGCCGTGCGTGATTCTCTTAAGAAGGAGGTAGGAAGATGGCGAAACAATTACTTATTGATGCCATCCACGGGAAGCGAACCCCCACAGCTCCATGGGTCCCGTACGCCGGTGTGCATGCAGCCTTTCTGATCAACGAGCCGGCGGACAAGTTCCTGCAGGATCCCCAGCTTCTGGCCAAGGGTGTTGTGGAAGCAGCCAGGATATACAAAGCGGATGGAATTCCTCTGGCCTTTGACCTGTCCATCGAGTCGGCGTCCATCGGTCTGGACATTAAATGGTGGGGGGACAATGTACCCTCCGTTCAGTCGCATCCGCTTTCCGACAAGAGTGTGGCGGAAGCCGGTCTTAAGGTCCCGGGGCCGGAGGTTGGCCGCTGGCCGGTGCTCATTGAGGCGGCGAAGATCGCCAAGCCTCAGTTGGATGAGATGGATTGCGCGTTGATGGGTCTGGCCTGCGGACCCCTGACGCTTGCCAGTCACTTGGCTGGGGTGAGAATCTTCACCGATGTTTACAAGAACAAAGCCAAGGCCCATGCAATTCTCAGTTTTTGTGCAGACGTCGTTGAAAAATCGTGCGAAATCTACGCAGACATGGGCTGTGATATCGTAGCCATAGTCGACCCTGTGGCTTCCCAGATTAAGAACGAGACCTTCCTTGAGTTCGTCACTCCTTACTGCCAAAAAGCAATCAGCATGATTCACGCGAAGGGGAAGACTTCCACCTTCTTTATCTGCGGGGACGCTACCAAGGTTATGGAATCGGTCTGCAAGATCGGAACCCACGGCTTTGCCATTGACGAACAGTTGAACATGAATTTTGTTCGTGATCTGGCCATTAAGCATGGTGTCGGTTTCGGCGGCAACCTCAAGTTGACCCTGGCCCTTTCGCTGGGCATATTGTCACCCCGGGAGGATGCTATCGTATCCCTGGCCGCCGGAGGCACGCAGGGATTCGTCTTCGCCCCTGGGTGAGACATGCCGTATGATGTTCCGTTGGAACACATGATGCAAGTCCTCGAGGCCAAAGAGTGGTACGAACAGTATTATGCCAAGTATCCCAAATCGTGGTAGGGAGGAGGGGGTATTATTGGCCGAGCAGAAGATCAGGATTGACGTACTCACTCTGGACAGCGTTCAGTGTGCCGCCTGCGGGTATATGATGGAATCCATTGCCGCCATGCCCGAGGATATTCAGGCCATGATCGAGTATAAGGAGTGGTCGATCAAGAACAAAGCCGGGATCGGTAAGTTCCTTGAGCTCAACGGAAGGGTTCTGCCGACGATCACTATTGAAGGTGACCTGGTTTTCGAGAGTATCATTCCCCAGTACGAGGAATTGATCGACGAACTGGCTGCCCGGGCGCCGAGCCCTGAGATGGCTGAGAGGGTCAAGTCCTTAAGGGATCTGGGCTTCAATTTCGATAATATCAAGAAGAATCTGGAGAAGGCCGGCTCGGGACTCTTCACGAGAACCGACTCCTGACGGCTTTCGGAAATCCGGTAAGGTGAGTTGATTCGGATGGGGGACCAGAACCTTTCGTACTGCTACGCTGTCGGGCCGTTAGAGGTTTTCGGTCCCCCTGTTTTTTAACCGGTTTACCTGGAGACTTGTATAAGGGTGATGGACGATAAATGAAGATGCCTAAACTGCAGGAAGATCAGTTGCATAGCATTGTGGGCGAGTTTATGGGTACCTTCATCCTCGTATTTTTTGGTTGCGGTTCCGTCGCCGTCACCGTCCTTTTCAAGGCCAATACGGGTATATTTCAGGTCGCGGCCGTATGGGGCATAGGTGTAACCCTGGCGATTTACGCAACCCGGCATCTTTCCTGTGCCCACCTGAATCCGGCCGTCAGCGTGGCCATGGTTATGGCCGGGCGGATGGCTCCCGGAAAATAGCCGGCCTATGTCGTCAGCCAGTTGAGCGGGGCTTTTGCAGCCGGTGCATTCGTCTATGTTCTTTTCTCCGGCCAGATAGCGGCATTTGAACGAATCAACCATATTGTCAGGGGATCTGCCGGATCCGTGCAAACCGCCATGATCCTCGCCGATTATTTTCCCAACCCCGGCGGCCCGTTTCTGGGGAAAGTGCCGCTGTTCACGGCCTTCCTGGCCGAGGCGACCGGAGCCTTCGTCCTGGTAATGATGATTTTTCTCCTGACCGAGGGCTGCAATGTGGGTAGACCCACCAGCGATACGGCCCCGGTTCTGATAGGCTTGACCATCACTGCGTTGATCGGTGTCCTGGCCCCCCTGACGCAGGCCGGCCTCAACCCGGCCCGGGACTGCGGTCCCCGCCTGTTCGCCTACCTGGCCGGTTGGGGTCCGGCGGCAATCCCGGCCCCGCACGACGGCTTTTACATATATATTGCCGGTCCCCTCGCAGGGGCGGCCGGAGCCGCCATGTTGTTCGCCAGGATTATCGAGCCGTTAATGAAAAGCAAGGCTAGGAGTTGCGGCTGTAGCTAAGAATCATCTCAGGAGGGGTACGCGTGGACGGGAAAGTGCAAATAAAGGTATTGGTTTTCGGCCCCACACCCTCGTGTGCGCGGTGCAGGCAGGCCGAAAAGGAAGCGCGCGAAGCTGCGGCCAAGTTTCCTCCTAACCAGGTGCTGGTGGAAAAACACGATGCCGTTTCCGAATTGGCGCGGACGTTCCAAGTCTACATGACCCCGACCGTAGTGATTAACGGCCGGGTTGCCGCGGTAGGTCGCGTACTTCCGATGGCTGAACTGGTCGAGATAATCGCCAGGGAGTTGGTGCAGTGATGACGGTCAGGATGGAGGTTTTCAGCGGGAGCCCCCCATGCCCGGGTTGCCTGGAGATAGTGAAGCTGTGCGAAGCTGTGGCCGGAGAGTACGGGGCGGAAATCGAGTTTGCCAAATACATGGGCGAAGAAGGTCTGGACAAATTCAACGAATATAATATGTTTTGCGTTCCGGCGGTGGTGATCAACAGCTGCATAAAGATAGAAGGAGTCGTGCCCAGCCGTAAGACCCTGTTGAACGCTTTGAGGGAGGGATGCTTGTGTCTAAGATAAAGATGGAAGTCTTTCTATCGATACCGCCGTGTTCCGGCGGGATACAACTGTCCCGTTTGATGGAAGAAATCAAGGCTGAGTTCCCTGACCAGCTGGAGATAACAGTTCACAAAGGCGAGACTGCGCGGCAGGCCGAACTGAAAATATCTTCTTTCCCGGCGTTGGTAATTG
>Ga0307376_10004880_pt1 | contig 12205 bp, 9 predicted proteins | sample TR2MG_FD_202536 | JGI IMG/M metagenome (GOLD analysis project Ga0307376, IMG submission 202536) | Soil microbial communities from Risofladan, Vaasa, Finland - TR-2 | ecosystem: Environmental > Terrestrial > Soil > Coastal area > Acid sulfate soil | place: Finland: Risofladan, Vaasa | collected... | reverse complement strand
AGTTGGTAACCCAACCATACTTGCAACATTCACGGTCATAGCTGCTTTATTGCCCATGGCTTTTGTATCCGGTCTCATGGGTCCTTATATGAGACCGATACCCGTTGGCGCTTCCGCTGCAATGCTCATTTCCCTTTTCATCGCCTTTATAATAAGCCCCTGGTTAAGCTACATAGTCCTTAAAAACGTAAAGAGGAGTAAGAAAGAGGGTGATGAAGGCGGAATAATGGGCACTCTTAACCGAATTTATGAAAATAACTTACGTGGACTTTTGGCAAGCGGTAAAAAAAGACTGAAAACGTACGGTTTTATTACTATTCTGCTCGGAGGAGCATGTTTGTTGGTTGTATTCAAAGTAGTCACCGTAAAAATGCTTCCTTTCGATAATAAAAGCGAGCTTCAGGTGATTATTGATGTACCTGAAGGGACAACACTCGAAGAGACTGCAGCATTATCCAGGGAGATTGGGGGTTATCTGCAAACGGTCCCTGAGGTTACAGATTATCAGATGTATGTTGGTACTTCGGGGCCCTTCAACTTTAACGGTCTTGTAAGACACTATTTTTTAAGAGAAGGAAGTAACGTCTCTGACATACAAGTCAATTTTGTTCCTAAAAATGAAAGAAACGCTCAAAGTCACGATATAGCAAAAAGGATCAGACCGGACATAAAAGAAATAGGGGATAAATACGGAGCCCGAATAAAAATAGCTGAGGTGCCTCCGGGACCACCCGTGCTGAGCACTCTTGTTGCGGAAATTTACGGGCCCGATTCTGAGAGACAAATTGAAATAGCCGAAGATATTATGGGAGTGTTTGAAGAAACTGATCAGGTAGTGGATGTCGATTGGTATGTGGAGGATGATCAGAAAAAGATCGTGTTTGAAGTAGATAGGGAAAAGGCTTCAAGAAGCGGAATCAACGCCGATAGTGTTGCAAAAACTGTTCATATGTTTTTAGGCGGCAGTGGTTTTGGGCTCATACATATAGAAAAAGATAAGGAGCCAGTGGAGCTCTTTTTACAAGCGTCACTTTCGGAAAGAGCCGGCCTAGAAAATTTAAAAGAAATAACTCTTATGTCTCCTGAAGGTAATCAGGTGAGCCTGTCCGAACTCGTTAGCATTAAAGAAGTGCCCGAAGATAAAACTATCTACGGAAAAAACTTAAAGAGAGTTGTATATGTCACAGGGGATGTTGCCGGCAAGGCTGAAAGCCCTGTCTACGCTATTTTAAGTATGAATGATTCTATTGCAAAGATGGAACTACCGGAAGGATATAAACTTAAGACATATTCCTCCGTACAACCCGAGCTCGAGGACGTCTATTCGATTAAGTGGGATGGAGAATGGCAGATCACGTATGAAGTCTTCAGAGACCTAGGTATAGCTTTCGGGGCTGTTCTCATCCTCATATACGTTATGATAGTCGGGTGGTTTAGATCATTTATTATTCCTTTAGTGATAATGGCACCGATACCGCTTTCTCTTATTGGAATCCTTCCGGGTCATGCATTGCTGGGCGCATTCTTTACGGCTACATCGATGATAGGGTTCATAGCCGGAGCCGGGATAGTTATTAGAAACTCGATTATCCTTGTTGACTTTATAGAGCTTAAGCTTTCTGAAGGAATGGAACTTAAAGATGCGGTAGTGGAAGCTGGAGTGATTAGATTCAGACCGATGCTACTTACAGCATCCGCAGTTGTAGTTGGATCATCAGTAATCCTTTTCGATCCAATATTTCAGGGTATGGCGATTGCTCTAATGGCAGGCGAAGTTGCTGCAACGCTTCTATCAAGAACAATGGTTCCACTGCTTTATTATGAATACAAAAGTAGAGTCTAATAACTTTTATAACATAATATTTCCTCAGTGTAATACTGTTTGACCTTCACCCCGCTAACTGAACCAGTCAAAAGTGGAGGAATCTGACAAAATAACACTATTTAATTCGATCTAAGAATGTGACCAAATATGTGTCCAAATGAAAATATAAATGTTAACAAAATGAAACAGAGATATGCAAACTATTTTCTAATTTATTATATGTTGTTTGGATGTTAGGTATAAAAAATACACATTCTACCATCCTGACAAAGCATAAAATAGCACTCATAACCCATAGGTCGTAGGTTTGATTTCAATCACTAAAATGTTTCAGCGAGTTTTCATTAGGTTAATTATATACTGATTCACTGAGTCAGTGAATATGTCAGTAAACCGTTCTCTTTTATCCGCATATTGACACAACATTACACAAGATCATTATTTGCAATTCATGCATAATGCCCAATAATAACAACGTGTTACACAATATAACACGTTCAATTACAAGTATGCACAAAACCTTAAAATCTGAATGGCATTCATGAGGTCGTCGGTTCGATCCCGATCGGCTCCACCAATGACATAAATTGCTTAATATTACATTTGCATCCCCTGACTATTTTTATGCTCTTTGTCGTAGGAAATAATCAAGTGGAAATTTATCTTTACTTTGACCTGGATTGATTGACAACACTATATCTCTAGTGTTAGATTCTCTCGCAATGGTGGATATTTATAAAGAACGGCTAAAAGAGATACTTAAAGAGAAATCAATTCTCAGGGGCGATTTTACACTCGCCTCCGGAAAAAAGAGCGACTACTACATAGACGGCAGGCTTACTACATTAGATGCTGAAGGGGTTAATTTCATAGGAAAGATTTTCCTTGAAGAGATTAAAAAGGATCCTTCAATTAATGTCGTAGGTGGTCCAACAATGGGTGCCGATCCTATAGTAGGTTCTGTTCTCGCCCTAAGCCAGGAAGCCGGATATCCACTGCCGGGTTTTCTCGTCCGGAAGGAGGAAAAGGGACACGGGACCGGAAAGCTGATAGAAGGGAATCTGAAACCTGGAGACGTAGCGGCAATGTTTGAAGATGTTGTTACAACTGGCGGCTCTGTAATAAAAGCTATAAACGCTGTTCGCGATAGCGGCGCCGAAGTCAGTAAATTACTTGTTGTCGTTGATAGAGAAGAAGGGGCTAAAGCTAGGTTTAAAGAGATGGGGATTCAATTCTTTTCGATATTTCAGATAAGCGACTTACTCTAGTTGGAATTCGCAAGACAGATTTGTCCATTCTATGGAAATTCAATTCTATGGAAATTCAATATTGTACTCTTCAAGTTTTCTTCTTAATGTCAGACGATTTATTCCAAGAGTCCTTGCTGCTTTAGATCTATTCCACCCGCTTGCACTTAGTGTTTCCTCTAATAATATCTTCTCGGCTTCTTTAACCACCAGACTATACACATTGTCAGTTTTGCCGGAACTGAGAATTCCTCTTACCGAGCCTCTTAAAGTTTCCGTTAGCGAAGGGGATTCCATATTTTTCTCTATGCTAAGCTTATTGCTGAGTTCAAGGTCGTAAGAAGTTAGGTAAGGGGTTTTAGTAAAAGCAATTGCCTTTCTGATAGTATTCTCCAATTCTCTAACATTCCCTGGCCAGTTAAACTGCGTTAGCATGTCTTGAAATTTGCGTGTGACTCCTTTGATGTTTTTGCCTGCTTGACTGCCGTGTCTTCTGGTCAGGCATTCCATCAAAAGCGGAATATCTTCTTTGCGGTCTTTTAGAGGAGGTAGATGAATTTTAACAACATTTATTCTGAAGTATAAATCCTCTCTAAATTTTCCAAGACGCACAAGCTCTTCTAAGTTTTTGTTTGTTGCAGTAATTAGCCTAACATTAACTGAAATCTCTTTATTGCTCCCAAGGCGGTGAAAGGTGCCGCTTTGCACCACTCTTAATACCTTTGCCTGAAGTGATAATGACATGTCCCCAATTTCATCAAGGAACATTATTCCTCCGTCAGCTTCTTCAAACTTTCCTTTTCTAGAAGTATCAGCTCCAGTGAAAGCCCCTTTCTCATAGCCAAATAGTTCTGCTTCTAAAAGGCTTTCCGGAATTGCTGCACAGTTGAGAACTACAAAAGACTCTTCCCACCTAGTGCTTACTTTCCAAACAGACTCTGCAACAAGCTCCTTTCCTGTACCGCTTTCTCCTGTAATAAGCACCGGTACATCTACTCTGCCTACTTGTCCGATGAGCTTGCAGACTTCTTGGAGCATAGGAGAGTCTCCGACAATGGCGCAACTAACGCTGCTTCCCAGGGCATCTCCAGCGAATTCTAACAATTCCCCCTTTGTTTCAAGGCCAATTCCTATAGCTCTTTTTACTGACTCGATTAACTTTGGACTATGAAGAGGCCCGATTATGCAGTCGAAAGCCCCAAAAGTCATAGATTCAATTAAATACCTGGCACCCTTTTCCTCGGTCAGTACTATAACAAATGAATGTTCTTTAAGCTTGCTAAGGGCGCTTAATCCCATTGTGTCGACATCTAATAACGACACTTCTGGGTTACTAGCTTCAGTTATGTCACCCTTAACGGATAATTCAGCTAGACCGTTAAGGATATGTCGAATTCCTTCAGATAGACTTGAATTATTTGTGAATAGGGTAATATTAGTACTCATTTGATGCTCCCTGTGTGTAACAAAAGTATACAGGTTGATCATTATGTGATCAAGGTTGCAATAAAAGTTTGTATTATTAGCAGTTAATACGGGACTTTTCAATCTGGCATTTAAATTGCACCGTTTAAATTGCACCGTTACATGGGATAATTTAATCATAATATTTATAGTCTTTTTACAGAGGATATAAAATAATTGGATCTTGTACTTATATCAGCAATTATACTTGCGGCTTTTCTTGCACTAAATATAGGAGCTAATAATTCTGCTGCGTCAATGGCTACAGCCTATGGAGCAGGGGTTAGAACCAAAAGACAAGCTGTAATTATTATTGCCGTATTTGCCTTATTAGGGGCCTTAATTGCCGGCGCCCCGGTGGTAAAAACTCTTGGGAACGACCTCGTTCCGAGCGAGGTACTATCATCACATATAGGGCTTGTTTTAATTATATTTGTTATTGCGTCAATCTTTGTAACTTGGGCCAACGTTGCTAAGGTTCCTATTGCTACAACTCATGCAATTGTATGCGCAATCGCTGGAGTAGGGCTCTATTCAAGTGCACTCAATACGGATAAATTTTTTGAGATACTCATTTGGTGGGTAGCTGCCCCTTTAGTGGCCTGGGTTATAAACTTCCTTATGGCTAAATATCTTTATTTCCGTACACTGAAATTTTTAACAGAGCGTTATTCTGAAAAGTCTATAAATCGGATTCTTATGCTGATGATTACAGTCTCGGGAACTTTTCTCGCGTTCTCTGCCGGGGCTAATAACTCGGCTAATGCCGTAGGGCCGCTAGTAGGGTTGGGTTTGATCGGTTCTTACCAAGGAGCTCTAATTGCGGGTGTTGCAATGGGAGTAGGGGCAATCTTATTTGGAGGCAGGGTGCTTGAAACCGTAGGTAAAGAAATAACTGAAATCTGTATATTAAGGGCGGTATCGGTAGAGTTTACAGGTGCCGGGCTCATACTTCTTGCTTCATTCTCTGGGATTCCGGTATCTATAGCAGAGATCGTTACGTCAGGTATAATAGGATTTTCATGCGCACAAAAGGGCTTTGGAGTTACAGCGCGTAATAAACACGTTATGCGAATCGCGTTTTTCTGGATAGTAATTCCATTTGTAGCAATAGCGATGGGGTATGGATTGTCATCCCTATACTTCAACTATAATGTTGGAGAATTCATAACTATGAATTTTGGACTTTAAGAGGTTTTTATAATATAAGCAGTTCATATGGGAACAAAGAGAATATGACTAATAACGTCAAGAAAAGGTTTGCAGCGGAACAAGTACTGGAGCTTAACCTTAAATTTGAAAATAGCAGCGCTCAAGAAATTCTTGAGTGGGCAACATCCCTGCATCCCCGGATTGCTCTGGCAACCAGCTTTCAGGCCCAAGGTGTAGTCCTGATAGATATGTTTCTGAAAATCAATAAAAAGGCCAGGATATTTACTCTAGACACAGGAAGGCTTAACGAAGAGACCTATGAAGTCATGGATGCAATTAGAAGCAGGTATGGGGCAAATATTGAAATAGTTTTCCCGGATAAAAATGAAGTTGAGGAAATGGTAACTACACACGGCCCTAACTTGTTTTATAAAAGTAAGGACAAGAGATTTCTTTGCTGTGATATAAGAAAGGTTAGGCCGCTTGACAACTATCTGCCAAACCTAGATGGATGGATTACCTCTATAAGAAAAGACCAAACGGAAAACAGAGCCGAAGCTAAAAAGTTTGAGTTTGATGAGCTTCATGGTGGACTTCTTAAGATTAACCCTCTTGTTGATTGGTCTTCAAAGCAAGTATGGGATTATATAAAAGAGCATAATGTTCCCTATAACAAACTACACGATATAGGTTATCCGAGCATAGGGTGCGCTCCGTGTACTCGTGCAGTAAAAGACGAAGAAGATCCCAGAGCCGGCAGGTGGTGGTGGGAAAGTGATTCTGACAAAGAATGCGGCTTACACATCAATCACAATTTGAATGCTTAGATAAAACTTTCTTTTCTCCGAATTAGTTCCAAAATAATGCTAATCAATTTGCACTTCTGCTAAGCTGGTTGTAAGTCTATAAACGGATGGGATTACTGCAGATTGTTTCCTTCAGTCTCTTGTTGTGCGGATATGGGCATTGGAGAAGCTTGGTGGATTACCATTTTCCATTGAGATCCATTCTTTTCAAAAATATTAGTAGAAACAGATACATTCATCATGACAGGTTCTCTATTGATATATATGAGCTCTTGAATGCAAGTTACCCAAGCGGCATCACCCTCTAGCTCTACAGTCAGATTGTGGAGTTTGATTTCTAGCTGGTCTCGCGGATCAAATACATTCTCCCAGCTCTGTCTTATTGCCTCCCAACCTTTGAGCATTACCCACCCAGGATGCATACAGCCTGCTCTATCATCATGTACGAATACTGTTCCCATCAGTTCAAGGTCCCTTGTTCCCAGAGCCTTATAGAAGCGTGTATTTACTTCAAGTACCAGATCGTTATCATTGTGTTTATCCATATCTTTAGTCATTTGCCTAATATTTGTGGGTTTTTATAGGAAATCCTTACAAGGGATCAGGTGTTCATTTTAAATATAAGATAATCGAATTATAGTCCCTGTAATTTATCTAGCGCTGTAAAATAGTACCTATTGCTTGAACACATCCACCACTTTGCTAAGTGAGCTAACAATATCTCCCTTAACCCTGGATATGTCATTGTAGATTGCAAAAAACATTACGAAGAGAAGGAGTGCAAGTCCGACGCGTTGGGTTATTTCGAGAAATCTTTGATTAAGAGGTTTTCCCTTAATCGTTTCCATTGTTAGATACATTACATGACCGCCGTCTAGCATAGGTATTGGGAACAGATTAATAACTGCAAGGTTAATGCTTATGAAACATGTAAATTGCAGAAGTTGAGCAAAACCTGTCTCTGCTGCAGCGCCTGATACTTTTGCTATAAGAATTGGTCCGGCAAGGCTTTTTCCAGCGGTTCCAAGAGCAATTTTTCCTGTGACAAGTTTATATAAAAATCCAAATAGAAGCACAACTACTTCAATTATCATATTTGCTGCTTCTTTTACACCGTTATATATAGATTCGAAAAACCCATATTTTTTGATAATCTCATCAGTGTATACCTGAATCCCAATCGCGCCTGCTCCATTTTCTCCAATTGCTTCCGGAGTAATTTGGACATCAAATACTTTGTCGCCGCGTTCAATTAGCATGGTTAACTGTTTATCTGCATTCTTTTGAATTACCGAGGCCATCTCGTTCCAATCTGCGATCGGCTGACCATCTATTTCAAGAATCTTATCCCCTTTCTGAAGCTCACCCTTATCCGCCGGTGTGCCGTCCATTACTCCACCAATCTTGGCCAAGACAGGTTCTCCAAATCCTAGTGCCACAAGGCCCTCTGAAGAAGCTTTAGCCTGTATGGGTATAGATATAGTTTCGCCGCTGCGGTCAACTTGAATATCGAGTACAACATCAGGATTTGTCTGGAGCTGAATATTTACATCTCTCCAGTTTGAAACTTCATTCCCGTCAATTTCTAATATCTTGTCTCCAACTTTGAACCCTGCTTCAGCAGCGGGAGACCCAGCCGCGATCTGACCTATCTCAGGGCTGCGCTCAAGATAAGCAGGAACAGATATGCCTATCATAAATACAATTGGGAGTATTACAAAAGGTAGTAAGAAGTTCATAAAAGGACCAGCTACTACTATTAGTAAACGGTTTATTATAGGCTGATTTGAAAAGCCTCTTGGATATTCTTTTTCTGAATAGTTGTCAGCTCCCTGAAGATCCTGAGCTTTGGATGTGATCTCAATGTTTTTTCCGTCTCTTTCGATAACGAATTCAAATTCTCTAAGCGGTTCGCTTTCAAGTTTAGCTTCAAGCTGTTTCCATCTCTCAAAGGACTTAAGCTCTAACCCCTCTATGTTGATAATTCTATCTCCGGATTTAAAACCTGCTTTTTCTGCATTAGATCCCGGCCCAACTGCGTCAACGATAAAATTGCCCTCAACACCCTCCCCATACATCTTAACGTAGCCGCCCAGTGGAAGTAGACATAAAAGATACTCGGTTTCTCCTCTAGTAAATCCAAATAACTTTTTCCCGAACCCAAGAGAGAACTTCTCGACCCTTACGCCGCTCCATTTAGCGACGAGGAAATGTCCTAACTCATGAATAAATACTAAAACTCCAATTACAAATATAAAAGCTATTATTGCTGTCATAATTATTTGTTCTCCTAATTTCCTATTAAGGACTGTGCGGTATTTCTTGCCCAGAGATCACTTTGTAGTACTGCGTCAAGTGTATTTGCGGGTTGTGTTTTATGAACTTCCATTACCTTTTTAACTGTACTAACTATACCTGTAAATTTCATCTGCCCGGATAAAAAAGCTGAAACTGCCACTTCGTTTGCCCCATTCATAACAGAGGGCATTGTACCACCTTCTCTCAAAGCGTCAAAAGCCAGTGAAAGAGAAGGAAACTGCTCAAAGTCTACATCTTGAAAGCTAAGCTTTCCAAAACTCTCAGGCGAGACAGTGTTGCAGTTCAAAGAGATTCTATCTGGGTAGGAAATTGCAAAGGCAATCGGTATCCTCATATCAGGTTTACCCATCTGTGATATTACTGAGCCATCAATATATTCTACCATAGAGTGGACTATACTTTGGGGATGTATCCAGACAGATATGTCCTCCGGATCAAATCCAAAAAGCCATTTAGCCTCGATTACTTCAAACCCTTTATTCATAAGGGTAGCTGAATCTATTGTGATTTTCTTCCCCATTTTCCATGTGGGATGATCTAGAGCAACTTCAACACTCACGTTCTCTAATTCGCAGTTGGGTGTATTTAAGAATGGCCCTCCAGAGGCGGTTAGGATTAATCTTTTGACATGACGCCGTTCACCGCACTCAAGGGCCTGGAACAGCGCGCTGTGCTCGCTATCAATTGGTAATAATCTGCCGCCATTTTTTTCCACTTCTTTTGTTAGAACTTCACCTGCTATGACGAGCGATTCCTTATTTGCAAGAGCAATATCCTTCCCTGATTTTGCAGCAGCTAATGTGGGACGTAGCCCCGAAGCCCCAACCATTGCGGAGACGACCAAATCAGCTTCATTCATTTGCGCTAATGTCTCTGCGCCGTCTTGGCCATAGAGTATTTGAGTTTGAGAAGTCGAAATCTGAGAGGCTAGCATAGAGGCAGATTTCTCATCTTCTACTGAAACAGCAAGAGGTCTGAACTTTAATATCTGCTCTTTGAGTAAGTCTATGTTCTTGCCTGCAGCCAGCGCAACGACCCTGAATTTGTCTGGGTGTTGCGAGATAACATCTAGAGCCTGTGTCCCGATTGAGCCTGTAGAGCCGAGTATGGAAATCTTTTTCAAATCGCTTCCCTTTTCTTAACTTGCTCCCCTGTAAGTCCAAATCTCCGTTCTCGTTTCTGATAATTTAAGATTGCCTTAATTAAGTGCTGTTTTCTAAAGTTGGGCCAAAGTGTTTTGGTAACATATATTTCAGTATAGGCGAGTTGCCAAAGCATAAAGTTGGATAATCTCATTTCTCCGCTAGTTCTTATGAGAAGGTCTGGCTCAGGTAGATCGGCTGTGTAGAGAAATTGTGAAAAATTATGCTGATTAATATCCTTTGCCTCTATATTTCCCTTGGATACAATCTCTTTAATCCCATCTATGATTTCTTCTCTTCCACCATAGCTAAGAGCAAGTGTTAAAGTTAGTTCATTGCAATTTTTGGTTTTGTTAATACTTTCGGTCAGCACTTCGTATACATCTTTAGGAAGCTCCCAGAGCCTTCCTATCGCATTAAGACAGATACCGTTTTCAATAAGTTTATCACTCTCGTTAATCAAATAGTGTTTTAGTAGCTCCATCAAAGCATCAACTTCTACTTTGGGTCTTTTCCAGTTTTGTGCTGAGAAAGCGTATAGGGTGATATATTTTACTCCTAGCTCTTTAGCGCTTTTTACAACCGCTCTGACGGATTTCATCCCCTCCCTATGGCCGCTTATACGTCCTAGGTTCTTTTTTTTTGCCCACCTGCCGTTGCCGTCCATTATTATTACAACATGTGCAGGAAGTTTGTTCTTATCTACGAGAGATTCAAGTTCCCTTTTCATTAGCTTGATAATTATAACATTTCATGTTTTTTAAAAAAGGCTCCAAATCCTGGAAGTTTAATTTAGGATAAAAGATTATTTGAAGAACGCTTTGGATATAAAAGAAATAGGTGTGGCTATAAATATAACAATTAATAACACTGTGAGTATGACTAAAAAAGTGAGACAATATATAAAGAAGGATACTGGAAGAAAAACTAGTCTGTATAAAATGAACCAGTCTTTTGAAATTTCCATCACAACTGAGCCGTAGCTCCCTATAAACTTAGAAATGACAGTGAAGAACATATTTATCATATTTTTTCCTTAGGAATGAAATATACCATTCTTTGTTATTAGTACAAAAATATCTAACACTTATTGCACTAATACCTTATAAAGCATGTCCATTTGAATTGAATTTAAATATTCACATGCAATTGCCTGGATTTATTCTCTTATTTTAAATTTCAAGTTGCTAGTTCAGGGATGTTTAGTTAATCTGTAATTGAGGCAAATTATATGAGATTAATTGCATTAATTTTACTGATATTCACATTAAATATTACCGGCGCTAAAGCCGATAATGATGATGTCTATAAAGGTCTATCAAATTTTACAAGAGTACTTGATCTGATACAGAGGAATTACGTCGAAAACGTAGATGGAGAGGAGCTTACCAACAAGGCAATAGAGGGAATGCTTCAAAGCCTTGATCCCTATTCTGCATATTTAAGCCCTGAACGTTATCGCGATCTAGAAATAGGCACCTCCGGCGAGTTTGTAGGTGTGGGTATGGAAGTTACAACTAAAAACGGTTATTTGAATGTTATAACCCCAATTGAAGGCGGCCCCGCAGACAAAGCAGGGATAAAGCCTAAGGACCTAATAATAGAGATTGAAGGAGAATCTACAAAAGGCATGGTTGTCCAAGAGGCCGTCAATCTGCTTCGAGGACCAAAGGGGAGCTCTGTTAACATCACTGTAGAGAGAGAAGGCGTTCCTCAACCCCTAAAAATCACCCTAGTCAGAGATAAGATAACGGTTAAAAGTGTTAAGTATAGGATGCTTGATAATCAAATTGGATATATAAGATTAGCACAATTTCAGGAAAACTCTTCACAAGAACTCAGATCTGCATTATCTGCTCTTGAGTCCCAGAATGGAAAGAAATTACGAGGTGTAGTTCTAGACTTGAGGAATAACCCGGGAGGACTATTGGGAGAAGCTATAGAAATAGTAGATGAGTTTATAGATCAGGGATTGATCGTCAGCGTTAGAGGCCGAACAGAGGGCCAGGCTAGGGAATACTACGCAACAAAGAATGGAGATTTTCAAGAATATCCAATTGTGGTAATAGTTAATGACGGCAGCGCCAGCGCTTCAGAGGTGGTTGCAGAAGCTCTGCAAGATAGCAAAAGAGCGACTATTTTAGGAACAAATACATTTGGCAAAGGATCTGTTCAGACCATCATTAGATTAGAAGATGGATCAGGTCTAAAACTAACAACAGCCAAGTTTTATGCACCCAGTGGCAGATC
>Ga0307376_10004878_pt1 | contig 12206 bp, 9 predicted proteins | sample TR2MG_FD_202536 | JGI IMG/M metagenome (GOLD analysis project Ga0307376, IMG submission 202536) | Soil microbial communities from Risofladan, Vaasa, Finland - TR-2 | ecosystem: Environmental > Terrestrial > Soil > Coastal area > Acid sulfate soil | place: Finland: Risofladan, Vaasa | collected... | reverse complement strand
AATAACTGCCATCCAGCTTATTTCTGCATTTTCATGTTTAGCCAATGGAGGAGTGCTGATGGAGCCTATGATTGTTAAGAGAATCGTCGATCCCAGTGGGAAGGTAGTGAAAGAATTCCAGCCCTGCCCGGTTAGAGGGGTGATTTCCTATAAAACAGCGAAAACTTTAACTAATATTTTGTGCCGAATTGTAGAGAAGGGCACGGGGGAAAAAGCAAAAATTATGGGGTATAAGGTAGCTGGTAAGACGGGAACCGCTCAAAAATTTGACCCAGAAACTGGCAAGTATTCTGATACAAACTACATTGCTTCATTCATTGGTTATCTCCCAGCAGAGCAACCGAAGGTTACTATTTTAGTCATACTGGATGAGCCACAGGGATTTTACTGGGGAGGAAGCGTAGCTGCTCCGGTATTTGCACGAGTGGGATTGAGAATTATGCACCATTTGGGTATCCCGCCTGATTCCCAGGAAATGTTTAGGAATCCACCCCAGGAGGTGGCTTATATTGGTCCTCCGCTCTAACGGGGGATTTCAGACTTCCCTGTGCATTCCTCCCGAAAGGGAGGAATATTTTTACTTTTATAAGAGCTTATATACAGGTTATAAAAATGGTCCGGCTAAACGACCTATTACCACCGATAGGTGTTAAAGAAATACATGGCTCCACAGAACTTTCCGTAAAGGGGATAGCTTGCGATTCTCGCCAAGTTAAACCAGAGTACATCTTTGTGGCCATTTCTGGTTACACAGAGGATGGAAATTACTATATTCCCCAGGCTCTGGAAGCAGGCGCTTCAGTAGTTATTTCTTCTAAAAGAATAGAAAAATTAACAAGACCCTCCAGATGGGGAGGCTCTGCTACTCAAATTGTAGTGGAGAATCCCCGCAAAGCTTTAGCCAAGCTTGCCACCATATTCTATAATCATCCTTCCGATAAATTAAACATAATCGGGATAACTGGTACCAATGGGAAAACGACAGTCAGTTATCTCGCTGAAGCCATCTTCAAAGAGAATGGAGCAAAAGTAGGAGTCCTGGGTACGATTGCTTATCGATTGGGAGAGAAAATATTACCTGCCCCGATCACCACTCCCCAATCTTCCGACCTGCAGCAAATACTGCGAAAGTTAGTAGATGAAAAATTCTCAACGGTAGTTATGGAGGTTTCTTCTCATGCCTTGAGTTTAGATAGGGTGGAAGGATGCGAGTTCGATAGTGCTATATTTACTAACCTGAGTCGTGAACATCTCGATTTTCACAAGAGCATGGAGGAGTATTTGGAAGCAAAGATTAAACTTTTCTCTATTTTAGGAAAGGATGCTCGGAAAGAAAGGGAGAAACTGGCAGTTTTGAATTTAGACGACCCCTCAACAGAGAAAATTATCCAATCGACAGAGGCAAAGATAATTACTTATGGGATTGAAAAGAAAGCCGACGTTGTAGCAAAGAGCATAAAATTGAATCTGGAGAAGACTACCTTTACTCTGCTGTCTCCGAGAGGGGAAACGAAGATTTCTTTGCCTTTAATTGGAAAATATAATGTATATAACGCTTTAGCTGCAAGTACTGTGGCCCTGGGACAAGGGATAAATTTGGACATTATCAAGCGTGGATTGGGAAAAGTCCCCTCTATTCCTGGAAGGTTCGAAAAAATCGATTGTGGGCAGCCGTTCACAGTGATAGTCGATTATGCGCATACCGATGAAGCTTTGCGGAATCTTTTGCACGTCTGTGGGGAATTAAAACCCAGGCGAATCATTACTGTTTTTGGTTGTGGGGGTGACCGGGACCGGGGGAAGAGACCTCTAATGGGCGAGGTAGCCGTTGATCTTAGTGATTATGCGATCGTCACCTCGGATAATCCCCGGAGTGAAGACCCTGAGCGGATAGCTCTGGACATTGAAGTAGGAATAAAGAGGAAAGAGAAGAATAATTATCAGACTATCATCGATAGGTTTCAAGCAATCGAGAAAGCATTATCTATGGCAGAAAAAGGCGACCTGGTGGTAATTGCAGGAAAAGGACATGAAGACTACCAGTTATTTAAGGATAGAAGAATTCACTTCGACGACCGCGAAGTTGCCAGGGAAATCCTCTCAGGGAGGATGAATCCCGCCCCTCAGGGAGGGGCGGGATGAAGGGATAGTTTTCGGGGTCGCTCGGACAGGGATTCGAAAAATAGTTTGCTCATGCCTGAGTAATTTTTTGACACCAAAAGACTTCGGACTCTGCAAAGCACAAATCAAAACTCCTCCCGCTGAGCAGGACTCGGACAATGATTTGCTTGAAAGAGTATGGTCGTCCTCGTTTTTTGGCTAAAATTCCTAAAGTCTTCGCAAACTATCTTTCAAATTTTAGGGTGTTAAGAGGTAAAAAGGAATAGTATGGAAAGACTTACTATAAGAGAGATAATAAGAGCCGTGCGGGGAAAATTAATTTGTGGAAACCAGCAAGGAGAAATTTCAGGTGTGTCCATTGATAGTCGCACTATAAAGAAGGGAGAAATCTTTTTTGCTCTGAAAGGGGAAAGGTTCGATGGTCACGATTTTCTCCAGGAGGCGATAGACAAGGGTGCAAAGGCGGCAGTTATTTCTAAGAAGAAAAAAATTACTACTAAAATAGCAATCATAAATGTAACCCATACCTTGACTGCCTTGCAAGAATTGGCGAAGTTTTATCGTCAGAAGTTCAATCCTGTGATTGTGGGAATAACCGGCAGTAATGGTAAGACGACAACAAAGGATATGTTGAAAGCTCTCCTTTTATCAAAGTATAGAGTAGTAGCTACTTCTGGTAACTACAATAACGTAGTCGGTCTTCCCTTGACGCTTTTTGAGATTTCTCCTGATACGGAGTTTCTGGTTCTGGAAATGGGGACTAACCACGCCGGGGAAATTAAGAGATTGGCAGAAATTTCGCTACCACAAATGGGAGTAATTACCAACATTGGCACTACTCACCTCCAATTTTTCCGTTGCATTTCCAATGTGCTTTCTGCTAAAATGGAACTTGTTCAACTTCTGCCTCGGAGAGGGAAAATCGTATTAAATATAGATGATTCCCATTTGAGAAGCCAGTTTAAGAAGATAAAACGGGAAATAATTACTTTTGGAATAAACCCCCAAGCTGATGTCCGGGCGAGCAATGTTATAGTAAATAGTCCCGGGGAGAAAGAAAGACTTTCTTTCACCGTCCATGCGGGGAGAGATAGAAAAGAATTTGATTTATACTGTTTGGGACGTTACAATATTTATAATGCGCTGGCTGCCATAAGCGTTGCTAAACAGTTTGGTGTCTCTCTTTCCCTGATGGCTGCTGTGCTTGGGAAATTCAAATTTCCCAAACTGCGGATGGAAAAGTTGAAATATGGCGAGGTAACAATCGTTAACGATGCTTATAATGCCAATCCCACTTCTGTGAAAGCTGTATTAAGTGAATTTATTTCCTCTTTTCCCTCGCAGCGGAAAATAGTCATTCTGGGTGATATGCTGGAATTGGGCAGGATGAGTCGAAAATTTCATCAGGAGATTGGCAAGATAGTGGCTACTAGCCCAATTTATAGCTTAATCACCATAGGAGAGGATGCCCAATTTATTGCTCAGGCTGCTGGGAAGTGGGGAATGGAAAGGAACAATATATTCTCTTTTAAAGATAAGAAAGTTGCCTCCAGGAAACTAAAAGAATTACTTAAGCCAAAGGATGCAGTGCTAATTAAAGGATCTCGAAAAATAGGATTGGAAGAGGTAATAAAATTTCTTCCGAAAATTTCAAAAAAAGCCCCCGATACATCGGGACTTTGTCAGGAGTAGCGAAACTTGTTTCGCGATTGGTGGACGCAGAGCTGGAGTAGCGAGACTTGTCTCGCGATTGGTGGACGCAGAGCTGGAGTAGCGAGACTTGTCTCGCGATTAGTTATCGCAGAGCAAGCTCTGCTACTCCTAACGCACCGCAAGCGGTGCTGCTACTCCAACTTCCGCTTTAGCGGAAGAATGAACAATAGCTATCTGGAGAGTAAATGTTCTATCATATCTTTTATCCTCTACATGTGTACTTCTTTCCCTTCAATGTTTTCAAATACATAACTTTTCGCGCTGGAGCTGCTATATTTACCTCTTTACTTTTGAGTTTATTCATTGCACCTTTATTAATAAAGAAATTGAAACAATGGCATATCGGTCAGCAGATACGGGAAGATGGCCCGCCCACCCACATGAAGAAAGCAGGAACCCCCACAATGGGCGGATTAATCATTCTCGTTAGCCTTGTTATTTCTACTTTTCTCTGGGCTCGCCTCGATAATCGCTTCACTATAATTATTCTTCTCTCCACTCTTTGGTTGGGACTGTTGGGTTTCCTTGATGACTATCTGAAATTAATAAAAAAGCGTAGTCGGGGACTTATGGCAAGGTATAAACTCTTCGGGCAGTCAATTCTCGCTTTAATTATTGTAATTTATCTTTTCTACTATCCAGCCAATTCCGGATACGTAACCCAGCTCAATATACCTTACTTGAAAGATTTTTTTATTAATTTTGGGTTACTTTACGCACTTTTTGCTATCCTACTTGTCGTTGGTTCCTCCAATGCAGTAAATTTGACCGATGGTCTGGATGGGTTGGCAGTGGGTTCCATCATTATTGTAGCAATGACCTATGCTTTAATGGCATACCTGTCAGGACACGCTAAGTTTAGCGGTTATCTAGGCATTGTTCCTGTTCCTGGTGCTGGGGAACTCTCCATTTTTCTGAGTTCAATGGCAGGGGCGGGTCTGGGATTTTTGTGGTTCAACAGCTATCCAGCAGAAGTGTTCATGGGTGACACTGGCTCCCTCTTTTTAGGGGGGACAATCGGTATCGTTGCCTTGTTGATTAAACAAGAACTTCTCCTGATCATTGTGGGAGGAATTTTTGTAGTTGAAGCACTATCAGTAATTCTACAAGTTGCTTCTTTTAAGCTGCGAGGTAAGAGAGTGTTGAAGATGGCACCTTTGCATCACCACTTTGAATTGATTGGTTGGTCCGAGCCGAAAGTGGTAATCAGGTTTTGGATTGTGGGGATTATTTTAGCCTTAATAGCTTTAAGTGCGCTAAAACTCAGATGAGAATAAAAGAAAACTATCAAGGAAGGAAAGTGTTAGTTATTGGTCTGGCGCGAAGTGGCTTAGCGGTAGCTAATCTATTGACCATTCAGGGCGATAGAGTCACAGTAACCGATGAAAAGAGTAAAAGGGAATTAATAAATAACATTAAAAAACTTAAAAAAGGGATAAAGATTTTTCTGGGTCGCCAGGATTCAGTCAGACTAAAGAATTTAGTCTCTGAATACGACTTGTTAGTCATAAGTCCTGGTGTTCCCCAGGAAAATCCCCTGGTGGAGAAAGCAAGGAAGTTGAAAATCCCTGTGGTGAGTGAAATAGAGGCGGCATTCAACATTGCCTCTTCTAATCTCCACTGGGAAACTTTGTCTTCTCCTCCGCTGGTAGCTGTTACAGGAACCAATGGAAAAACCACAACCTGCGAGTTAATTGCAGCAGTATTAAGGAGCAACGGAAGAAGAAAAGTAATAGTTGCCGGTAATATTGGTACTCCTCTATCTGGTGTGGTGGGGCAGATTAGGGAGAGGACTGTTTTGGTCCTGGAAATTAGCAGTTTCCAGTTAGAGAATGTTGAGTCTTTCCATCCCTATGTGGCAGTGATTCTGAACATAACTCCTGACCACATGGACAGACACAGAACAATGGGTAAGTACATCCAGGCCAAAGCCAATATTTTTAAAAAACAAACAGAAGAAGATTTCTGTATTCTAAATGGAGACGATAAGAGATGTAAGATTCTGGAAGGGAAAGCGAAGTCTCAAGTTATCTTCTTCAGTAGTAAGAGAGCCTTACGTAAAGGAGTTTTTGTTGAGGGGAAAAGAATAGTTTCTAATTTAGACTCGAGGGCAAAAGTTCCTTCTGATAGAGGTGAACTCTTAGTTAAACACGTAAGAGTTCCTGGTCCCCATAATTTAGAGAATGCTCTGGTAGCCATTGCCATAGGAGATATATTCAGTATATCGAGAAGTAAAATCAGAAGGGCAATTGAAGCCTTCTCAGGAATAGAACATCGTTTGGAAATAGTTCGAGAGATCGATGGGAGGAGATTTATTAACGATTCTAAGGCGACAAATGTTGATGCTTGTAAGAGGGCGCTGGAAACATTTCCTGCCCCGATTATACTCATCATGGGAGGTTATGATAAAGGCGCGCCTTATAGGCCACTGGCGAATTTGGTTAGAGAAAAAGTCGCTGCCCTTATTTTGCTGGGTCAAGCTGCTTCCAGAATAGAGAGGGAGTTAATCGGTTCAGTTGCTATTTACAGAGTAGATGGAATGAGGGAAGGAGTAGAGTTGTCTTATAGTTTAAGCCAACCAGGCAGTTCGATTCTTCTTTCGCCAGCCTGTTCCAGTTTCGATATGTATTCCGACTTTGAAGAAAGAGGGAAAGATTTCAAAAGATGGGTAAAAGAGATATAAAAACTCAGAAAAGAAAATGGGGAAGCCCGGGATACAAGTTAAAGAAGGGCCTATATACACCAGAATATCATCGTGGCGATATTTTTCTACTCTCCGTTGTTCTCTTCCTGGTGTTCATAGGTGTGGTGATGGTTTTCAGTGCCAGTGCAATTGTATCCCATGAAAAGTTCGATACCAGTTATCTCTTTTTAATCAAGCAGGTTATCTGGACAGTGATGGGTGTATTCTTGATGCTTGTTTTAGCAAGGATTGATTATAACAAGTTGCAGAAGTTTTCCCGACCGCTTATGGTTTTCTCATTTAGTCTTCTGGTTTTAGTTTTGCTGATAGAATCTGGAGAAATCAAGCGTTGGCTTAAGTTCGGAATGGTGAACTTTCAACCCTCGGAGATGGCAAAAATTTGTTTGATTCTCTATATAGCGGATGTTTTAGACCGGAAAGGAAGCAAGCTCCAGGATTTCAAAAAAGGGCTTTTGCCAATTCTAGCAATAGCAGGAATATTTTTGATACTTATCTATGCTGAGCCTGATCTGGGAACTGCGGTTATCTTGGGACTGGTTGTATTGGCGATGCTGTTTATGGGAGGAGTTAGGTTTTTCCATCTTCTCTCGCTTGTCCTGGCAAGTATACCACTTTTATATTTCGCAGTTTTTCATGTGGGGTATCGCCGGGAACGAATTCTAACCTTCATCAATCCTTGGGCTGATGCCCAGAGAATAGGCTACCAGATTGTTCAGGCTCTCCTTGCTCTTGGCTCAGGAGGTTTTTTTGGAAAAGGACTGGGAGCTTCCCGGGCTAAATTATTCTTTCTACCCGAGCCTTATACTGATTTTATCTTTTCCATAATTGGAGAAGAGCTCGGATTTTTGGGTGCCAGCTTGATAATATTTCTATTCGTTATTATTGCCTGGAGGGGACTACATATCGCTACAAGAGCGCCCAATCAATTCGGAAATTTATTGGCTGCGGGAATCACCTTTTTAATTACTTTCCAGGCTGTTTTAAATATCAGTATAGTTACTGCTTGTCTGCCAACTAAAGGGATCACCTTGCCTTTTCTCTCATATGGTGGGTCTTCTTTGGTCTTCTCGCTGGCGGGAGTGGGAATACTTCTCAATATTTCCCGACAGACATAAGACAACAAAAAAGGGGACAGGTTACTTTTTGACAAAAAGACTGGAGTCCTCTCGAAAGGGAGGGCGTAAATAGAAATCCCCACTTAAATTCTAGGGACAGGGGCTTGTTATGCAAATTTTGATTGTTCTGGGAGGTACTGGAGGACACATTTATCCAGGTCTCGCTCTGGGAGAAAAGTTGAGAAGTCGCAATAATGAAGTTATTTTGGTAGGAAAAAAAAGAGGGATTGGCGAGAAGATAGCACGAGAAAGTGGATTTTCATTCTTCCAAATCGTAGGAGAAGGATTAGTAAGAAAATTCTCATTGAAAGTTTTCCGTTTCTTTGCAAAATCTATCCAAGGATTCTTTCAGTCTATACAAATTTTTCGTTCTTTCAAACCAGATACAGTTGTAGGAATGGGGGGATATTTATCCTTCTCAGTAGTTCTGGCAGCGAAAATATCCAGGATAACTTGTGCGATTCATGAGCCAAATGTTCTTCCTGGACTGGCCAATAGAGTTTTAGCCAAGATAGTTGACAGAATAATGGTCAGTTTTAAAGAGACGGAAAAATATTTTCCATCAAAGAGGACATTTCTTACGGGAAGTCCTGTTCGCCAATCTATCTTAAGTTGCCCGAGAAGTGAGGGCTTGCGAAAATTGGATCTGGTAGAAGGGAAAAAGAATATTCTCGTTTTTGGAGGGAGTCAAGGTGCCCGTAGCATAAATTTAGCAATGGTAAAAGCATTAAATTTTTTGAATCCTTTGATAAAAAAGATTCAAATTATACACATCGTGGGCATTGAACAATTTTCGGAAATAAAAGAAGAATACGAGAAAAGAAATTACTCATCACGTGTTCTCCCTTATCTTCTCCATATGGAATATGCCTATAGCTGTTGTGACCTGGTAATTTCCCGTTCTGGAGCAAGTACTGTCGCTGAAATCATAGCAAAAGGCTTACCCAGCATTCTTATTCCCTATCCTTATGCAACTCGTGGACACCAGAAGGCGAATGCTGAGTTTCTATCAAAAAGAGGGGGTTGTCTACTTATTGAGGACAACCAGTTGACAGGTGAGTTACTCGCTGATGTCATCATTCACTTGATTGCCGACGAGGCAGAGTTGAGGGGAATGGCAGAAAATACGAGAAGACTTTCTATTGACGATACAGCTGGCAAGATGGCCGATTTAATTGAAGCAATGTAAAAGCTTGTCGAAAGGATAAACCAGAATGTTAAAGAACATTCAACACATACATTTTGTGGGAATAGGCGGTTCAGGGATGAGCGGAATTGCTGAAGTCCTGATAAATTTGGGCTATAAAGTTAGTGGGTCGGACCTTAAACAGACAGAAGTAACCGGGCGGTTAGCATCCCTGGGCGGCAAAATATTTATTGGGCATAAGCCTGAACAGGTAGGAAATGCCCACGTGGTGGTTACTTCCAGCGCGGTTCTTCCTGATAATCCGGAAGTGGTTCAAGCAAAGAGACTTAAAATCCCCGTTATTCCTCGGGCGGAGATGCTTGCCGAGTTGATGAGGCTGAAGTATGCAGTGACAATTGCCGGCACTCATGGAAAAACAGTGACCACTTCACTTGTATCCATGGTTCTTGCCGAGGGCGGATTGGATCCTACAGTAGTAATTGGTGGGCGTTTAAAAAACATAGGCTCTTCTGCCAAGATGGGTAAGGGAGAGTTTATAGTAGCTGAAGCAGATGAGAGCGATGGCTCGTTCCTCAAACTTACTCCCACCATTGCGCTGGTCACAAATATCGACGATGACCATCTTGATTACTACAAAACCCTGGATAACATCAAAAGCACTTTCGTCCAGTTCGTAAATAAGGTTCCTTTTTACGGATCTATTATTCTTTGTGGTGAGGATGAAAATATCAAGTCGATTATTCCTCGAATAACGAGAAAATATTATACTTATGGAAGAGGGAAAAATTATGATTTTTATGCGGAAAATATAGTATACGAAGAGATGCACACTGAATTTGACCTCTGCTTTTCGGGGAAAAATCTGGGCAGACTCAAACTACACTTTCCTGGAGCTCATAACGTTCTCAACTCTCTGGGCGCAGCTGCAGTAGGTATTGAACTGGGAGTAGGATTTGAAAAGATTAGAAAGGCTTTTCTTGATTTTACTGGCGTTAGTCGAAGACTGGAGATTAAAGCCAGAAAAAAGGATATAGTATTTATAGATGACTATGGGCACCATCCCACAGAAATAAGAGTAACTCTGGAGACAATCAAATCGATCTGGCCAGAAAGGAGACTGTTAGTTATCTTCCAGCCGCATCGGTATACACGCACGAGAGACCTGGCAAAAGAATTTGGACCTTCTTTTAATAGTGTCAGCCGAATTTGGCTCACAGATATATATTCTGCAGGAGAAAAACCCATTCCAGGAATCTCTTCATCATTAATCCTGGAATCCTTCCCTGCTGAAAAGAGAGAGACTGTTACATTGGTTTCAGACCGAGAAGCTATAATCAAGGAGGTTGTAAAAAGCCTGCGACCCCAGGATGTGCTCGTCACATTAGGAGCTGGGGATGTCTACAAAATCGGCGAAGAAATCTTGAACAAAATTTAAACTCTGAACTTATAACTGGAATCCTCCCCAAAGGGCAAAGAACAGTATTCTAGAATCTAATGATATGTGCTATAATGTATTAAAATCTATCAGTTAAAAAGTAGAATAGGTTATGGTTAAAATTACGCTTACTCATAAAATCCGGCTTAAACCGACTTATAAGCAGGAGAATTATTTCAGGCAGGCATGTGGCGTAGCTCGTTTCACATGGAATTGGGCATTGGGTGAATGGAAAAGGCAATATGAGGCCTGCAAAAAGCCAACAGGATTAGGGTTAAAAAGGCAGTTCAACGCCATTAAGCCCGTTGAATTTCCGTGGATGTATAATGTTACCAAATATGCCAGCCAGCAGCCTTTTATTTTCTTGCAAAGTGCATTTAAGCGTTTTTTCGACAAAAAGGCAAAGTATCCTCAATTCAAGAAGAAAGGAATACATGACAGTTTTTATATAGGTTGCGATCACATCAAGATAGAAGACAAAAACGTGGAACTGGATCAACCGCTTCAAACCTGTGAGAGCCAAGCAGGTATAGGTGTTGATTTAGGGGTAAGAAGGCTGGCAACCTTGTCCAATGGGGAGGAATTTGAAGGACCTAAGCCACTAAAGAAGCAATTAGGTAAGCTCAAACGTTTACAGCGGCAATTATCTCGTAAGCAGAAAGGCTCGAATAACCGCAATAAGGTGCGGATAAAAGTGGCAAGGTTGCATTACCGTATTAGTTGCATTCGCCAGGATACACTACATAAGCTTACGTCGCATCTGAGCAACAATTTTGCCGCTATTGCCATTGAAGATTTGAATGTTAAAGGTATGATGTCTAACCATGTGCTGGCCCGTAGCATTGCCGATATGGGATTTTATGAGTTTCGGCGGCAGTTAGGATATAAGTCGCAGATGCGAAACAATCATATCGAAGTTGTTGACCGTTGGTTTCCGTCATCTAAACGTTGTTCTCACTGCCATGTTATCAATGATTCAATAACATTAAGCGATCGGGTTTTTAAATGTAACAATTGTGGTTTGGAGATAGATCGTGAGCTGAATGCCGCTATCAATCTCGAGAGTACGGTGAGTTCCACCGGATTTCAAGCCTGTGGAGAGAAAGGCGCTGGCTCAAACGGAAGTTTGAGTGAAACCGGTCTCAATGAAGCAGGAACTAAGCCGTGTACAGATTTGTACACATTTTAGAGAACGGAAAGGATACGAGAAGAGGCAAAAGAGAGAAAGGCACAATGGATATATTAGATGGATTGCAAAAACTGGTAGGAAATAGAGCGAGAATTGACGAACCTCTCTCTAAGCATGCTTCTCTCAGGATAGGCGGTCCGGCGAGCTATTTTCTGGAATTGAGAAACATTGAAGAGCTGACTAATGTAGTTGAATTTTCTCAAAAGGAGAACTTAGATTCCTTTGTTTTGGGAGAGGGCACTAATGTGCTCTTTTCTGACGAGGGATTCGGTGGTTTGGTAGTTCAATTGAAAGGTGGGTTTGAGAAGTTTTCCATAGAAGGTAACCAGGTAACAGCTGGTGCAGGAGTGAAGTTGGCTACCCTGGTGGAAAAATTGGCTAAGAGAGGCTTGGCTGGTTTAGAATTCGCTTCAGGGATTCCAGGAAGTCTCGGGGGTGCGATTGTTATTAATGCAGGCACGAAAATGGGTTCCATTGGTGATGTTACCAGAGAGATAAAAATTTTTAGTGATGGAAGGGTGGAAATTTTAAACAGAAAAGAAATAAATTTCTCTTACAGGCATTGTGAGTTGCCCGATAAAGCCATAGTTCTGGAAGTGAAACTGGAGTTGAAAAATGGTAAAAAAAATGATATTATAAATAAAATTAAAGAAAGTCTTAAACAGAGAAAAAAGAATCAACCTGTTTCTACTCTTAATGCTGGTTGCGTTTTTAGGAATCCGGAAGCCTGCGAGGCGGGAAAGTTAATTGAAACTGCAGGGCTAAAGGGAGCAAGATTTGGG
>Ga0307376_10004877_pt1 | contig 12206 bp, 7 predicted proteins | sample TR2MG_FD_202536 | JGI IMG/M metagenome (GOLD analysis project Ga0307376, IMG submission 202536) | Soil microbial communities from Risofladan, Vaasa, Finland - TR-2 | ecosystem: Environmental > Terrestrial > Soil > Coastal area > Acid sulfate soil | place: Finland: Risofladan, Vaasa | collected... | reverse complement strand
TGTGTTCTGTTAAGTCCTTGTATGAATTTCATGTATTTAAGGTATGAAACTCTATTCTCTTGTTAAACTCCTTGTAACCAGAGTTATCAACAATAAGGAGAGGTTTTTAGACAGTCTGACGGCCCGGTGGTATAATTGAGTTGCCGTCTGCGTCGCGGGTGACAGGGTTTTTGCCAGTCCCGATAGGTGGACGGGAGATTTCTCGTCAAGGTTAAATTGTCTAAATAATGAGTCCGGGTAAAGGTGCAGTTGTTGTCTCGTCATGATAAAATTGTCAATAAGGTATAGCAAAAACCATGGCAACAGAGCGTCGGCCGGCAGCCCTACTGACTCTGTCCCGGTAGCAGGAGCTGTCATGGTACTGAAAACTTAATAAGTGAGAATGAATTTACTCGCATCGACTTTAGGGTTGATTACGAAGTTGTCAGGGCTGCCGCAGGCAATTAATTATAGTGTTATATGGCGTAATATTTTTTTTATTATCACGAGTCACATTTTGTTCATCTTTGTCTCGCTTAGTCTTTTTAATTCTGAAAGTTCTGATTTTGTCTGATCTAGAATTTTTGCCTTTATTTTAAATCCAATAATAAGACAGATTATATTCATTGGAAATTTCCAACTAATTGTTGATTCTACTAAAACAATCGATTTTTTCGTTTCACCTTTAACAGAGTATTTTACTTGAACTTTATGTATTTTACTTTCTAGTTGAAATGAAATTAATTCATTGGGGAGATAATCTGTTATTTCTCCATACATTATAAGACTTTTCCCATTCTCTTCCATGACCTCTTTAAAGGTAGTACCAATCTTTTGTGGAGTTTCCTTTATAATTTCTCCACTTTTTACACCTTTTTGCCAACGCATGGCTTTGTCTGGTTCATTTATCCAGCTAAAAACCTCTTCTGGATTACTGTGAATGTCAATTGTGGTGGAAATTTTCATCTATTGGATGTAGTTTATATTCAGGATGATATGCCTTATAACGGCCAGGCAATATGGGGCGTTTGTGTTACCCGCCGCCAGTCCCCTGTTCAGGAATTTCGGGCGTAAGATGTCCTCCAAAAAATTACGCGGCGGGTATGGCACGTGTTTTTGCCATCCTGGTAAAAATTGGCGGGCATATACGAGTGTCGGGTTACAAGTTTAAAAAGTAGCTGATATTGAGTCATGATGCAGGGACTTTAAAAAGGGCATTTGAGCAGTGTCGCGTTACAAACCTACAACGGAGCCAGAATTTATAATGTTACAGAATCTTTTTGGTGTGCACCGGTGCGGAGTCCGGGTATAACAACGTATTAAAATCAGTATTAAAAGCAGTAGATAATGCAAAAACCGTGACAAACAAATGACCTATTGTCCGTGTTATGCTTAGGCCTGTTTTTATTGTCTTGATGAAAATGTCTCTTTAATACTTAAGTTGTCCTATTATTTTTTCATTCAATTCTTATAAACGGGTAATCAAGTAAATAAGTATTTAATATTCATATACTTTAGTATTTGGAGATTATATTATAAGAAGGATTAAGTAAGTTAATATGATTTCAGGTACCACTTTGAAGAAAAAGAGAGCATTTCTATTTTAGCTTAAAACTGCTTTCTTTATTAGTATCACCTTTCCCATCGTAAACAGCTTCACCCGGATAGGGGAATATTGGTCTTGACATAGACTCTTTATTATTAATAGTTTTTGTAACAGTAATTCTTTCTGGGGCATTATTATTTTCAACCCAATCACGTATCATTGCAATCCAGTCTACCTGTGCTGGCCCATCGCCTCCTCCACAATGAAGCACCCCCGGAAGAAGGTACAGTCTCATATAATCTCTGAGTTCAGGATCTTTAGTTTTAACTGCATTATAATGATCAATAGTAGCGTAAGCTGAAAGAGCCGGATCGTTCCATCCATGCCAGAAAATAATTTTCCCTTTGTGGTTTTTAAATCCGCTGTAGTCCGTCGAGGTAGCATCAAGATATGCTGATGCATATCTCATCTCCTTTTCATATCCTGTAAAATTATAATTAGCGTAATTCCAGTCAGGATCCTGTAAAATAAGGTATTTAAATATTTCTATTCCGAATGCAGCCATTAAACTGGGATAACCAGATGCCTGAGTGGATTCATTTGGGCCTGTTATCCAGGGTCTCCAAGCGTTAGGTTTGTTTTCTCCTCCAAAAGGAAATCCAGGATAAGTTATCCCATTTCCTTGGTTAATTCCATTATATATTGTTTTAATCGCTTGTATCTGTCTGGTCGTAAAGCACTCCTTTCCCGGTACGTCTCCAGGGCATTTTGGGAGAGAATTAAAATCAAAGTTACATTTGGTCGGATTATTCAGGATATTATCTTTTACACCGTCAATCATATCACACTGCATTATTACTGCCTCGTGCAGCATCCGAACATGTTCTTCAGAAATAATTGGTTCAGTCAGTTTTAAAGGATAAACTGCCTGGATATTCTGAATAGCCTCAGCAGCTATGGCTATCCAGTTAAAAGCAGGAGCTCCGACAACTATCCCGTCAAAATCTTCAGGATAACGTTGTGCTTCCATCATTGCCTGACCACCACCCCGAGAACAACCAATAAAATAGCAGTACTTTGGATAATATCCATAATAACTCCCAATTATAGCTTTTGAAACTTCTGCAGTACGATGGATCGCAAGGTGTCCAAAGTTTAATTGTCTTTCCATATTGTTCAGGGCCCAGTCAGCTGATGTTCCTCCTCCTTCATGACCAGTATCAGTACCGGAAGTCGCATAACCTTCATTTAAACTGGACTTTGCAGTATTTTGTAGGCTTCCCACAAATCCTCCTCCTCCACCCATAGTAAATATTCCATTCCATTCAATTGGAAGAAGTAGTTCGAAATTTATTTCCTTTCCAATAATTCCCAATACTTTACAATGAGAAGTTCCTTCAGCTATTGTAACTGCTTCTGTAATTTTTACATCGGGGAGTTTAAGCTCTGTGAGTTTCTCACAAGGAATACATTTAGCTATGGCTGTATTGTCTTGCGCCTTTAATAGACCAGACAGAATCATTGGTAAAAATGTAAGAATAAAAGTCAGATTTTTCATAGGTACATCGGTTTTAAAAGATTAAAACAAAAATGGAATATAATCGGACATTTCAAATCATTGAGAAAATAAAGTTACTTCTTAAAGTATAATAACAAAAATGAGAAAGACCTGAACTTAACAAAGTTACAAGATAATAACTACACAAGTCAAGTTTATTTTAATCAACCACCTGTTGGAAGGAGTTATGCTTAGGCCTTTTTTGTCTCTATTGTCCTAAAGTCGTGTCGCACAGGGCTTAAGCATAACGGCCCGGTGGTATGGGAAGTTGCCGTCGGAGCCTGCCCTGAGCGCAGCGAAGGGTCAGGGTTGGCATGAGTTTTTGCAAATCCCGATAGCTATCGGGACCGGTAAGTGGGCAGGATTTCCGTATCATGATAAAGTTGTCCAGATGGCTGAGTCCCGATAGATGGTACGAATTTGTCCCGTCACGATAAAACTGTCTAGGTGGCTCCCGATAGCTATCGGGAGCAAAAACCATGACAACAGCGCGTTGGCCAGCAGCCCTATTGACTTTGTCTCGGCAGCAGGATTAGTCATGGTACCAAAAGTTTAATAAGTGGGTTGGCATTTACTCGCATAGACTTTTCGAGCTTATTGAGTGGCTGTCCGGGCTGCTGAAGGCAACCGAGGAACGACCACAATTTACTCTGCGAAGCAGACTAAAATGATTATTCGTTCCGAGCTCGGCGAAGCCAATTACCCATACCATCCGTGTTATATTTAGGGTTAATTTTAAAACTGTCAAGATGTAAGGGAACTATCTCGTCAAGTCCCCAATCTCGTCAATTGGTAGGGATGAACAGTAAACCTCTTCCCGCATACTTTCGAATTATAATTGCATTTATTTGTGTGGTTTGCGGGAAGTGGGTTACTATGAAGGGTTGACCCTTTGGAAAAGCCAATTGTTTTGATGATATCAGCTTGTTACAAATTATTTATTTATGGTCGGAAGAACATATTTGCTGAAAAGTAGACGATTTGGAATCATTTTTTATATTTAAAATGAAATTGAAACGTTTATAAGCTTTAAAATTATTACTGTTTCGCTTATTATATATACATTTTTTGCTTACGTTATTTTTTCACTATTTTAAATATCTTAATCAGTTGTCCATGTTTATTCCTGATAAAACCAATATACATACCCTGCTTAATATTTAAGACATTAATTTCTTTGTCAGATGATATCAACATTATACTACCATTTATATCATAAAGTTCCAGTATAAAATCTTTGTCATAATGAACAGATAAAATATCATTCACAGGATTAGGGTATATTTCAATGTTACTATTACCTGACAATACATCAATATCAGTTGTACCTATATTTACTTCCAATATTGAAGTGTCACCAGGGCATCCATATGTATTTTCTGCTACCACATAAATATAACCGGTCATGGCATCACCCCATTGTATTTCAGCTGTCCTATTGGATATCTGATTAGTGATTGTCCCATTCATAACATCCCATGTGTAGGTCACATCTGAGTTTTCAGGAACGACATAGATCTCTGTCTGATCTTTCACTACACTTGTTTGTCCTGTTATTACAAAAGACTCTGGTATTGGATTTACAGAAAAAGTAAGTTCACAAATACTGTCACAACCATTCAGTGCTACCAGATTATCATAATAGGTTCCGGCAGTTTTGTAATAATCCTCATGCCATAACAGACTGTCCCCATCACAAATTGACATTACATCAGAATGTTTGTAATCAAAAAATTTATAAGTGTAAAGGGTTGCCCATCCGGAACTATTTTCTGCTTCATCAACAGTGTTGACCCGCAAATAATACATACCATCAGACATCAGGGGATCCGGATCATATCCGTTGTATGTTGCAATATTTGTTTCGGATTCGCCATATGGATCTGTACCCCAGTAATAATAATACTTAAGCACATCTGAATAATTATCTGATCCTTCCGGCCAGACAAAGTAGGGATCATTATCATTTGTGCAATTACCACTTGTAGTACCAAAATCACTACATGATTCAGGGTTTACAGGAGGAGTATTGTCAATACTGAATGGACGCGTAACTTTTTCAGACTGACGATCATCACTCATTGTTACTACAACTTTTATCAGATAGCCATTTATTCGATCTGAAAATGGAGTAGTATCAAAATATCTGATAACACTTTGATTAACATTATTGCCAGCATAATCAATCTGTGTTTTTAAGTTGTCATCTATATCATAAACAGATAATTCAATATCATCAGGCATCAAATAAAAAGAACAATTGAACGTTTGAGGTGCTTCTTCCGGATGAGATACTTTTAATTCAATAAAAGCATCTCCGCTTACGACTTCATCAATTTTTATATCATTGATTGCCGGAGGAACCTCATCCAAGCTTCTAACCTGCACAACCGTACTTGCAGTACTACTGACAAGTCCATATGAATCAATAACTTGCAAATAAATAGAAGCAGAGCTTCCCGGATACCAATTATTATCTAAAATAGTGATTGTTTCTCCTTCACACTCTGAGCCATTACATAGTCCTCCATCAGTATCATCGCTGCCAAACAAACCATCACTATCGGTGTCCCATTTATATGCGACAACTTCATCACAAGGGCTATCAGGGTCATATGAGTCTTTTGCATTAATTATAACTGAAGCCGGGACATCATTTACACGGGCAGTATAATAAGTATCTCCGGCATCCGCAACAGGGGCATGGTTTGTAAACGATAAAGTAGCGTTTTCGGTACCAATATCTGTTTCGGAAGGATTGCTGTCATCAGTCACTCTCAATGCAACAGTGTAAGTTTTCATGCTTGAGTAAGAGTGTTCAACAACAACACCCGAGGCCTGAATATCAAATGTAACACCGTCATAATCAAAGTCCCATTCATACTTAACAATATTATGGCCGGAAGAGACAGTTGATGAATTTGCATCAAATTGCACCGACTGACCACAGGAAAAAGTAGAGGGTGAAACTGTAAAATTGGCTACAAGTTGTGCATTTCCTACTAAAGTTAAAAATCCAAAATAAATAATTGAGAAATATATTCTTGTATTCATATTTAAGGATTTAAATAAAATATATACTTAAAACATAATGAATGCAAACGATTCAATAAACGCCATCGTGACGTTTATTCCTGATTTGGGCGTGGTGTTCTTTGTTGTTTGCTTTTAAGTAGTATAAATATAATTATTAAAATCAAATATTTAAAATGTTAATCGGGCTCGTTTTTATCTGATCGAAACCATTGATAGATCATAGAGACCTTGCTGCTCTCATGTCCTAATATATTTAAGTTATGGTAGGAAAAAGCATGTGTTTGGCAGCAGCGTAGGCTGTCATGGTGGCAAGCTGCCAAACTCTTGCTTGTGCGTTGGGAGTTCTGGCATATGTATTGAATTTATTGATTTTTCAGTTATATGTAGGGTGATTGTAATGCTAGTCTAATTGGCAGGTGTCCAAAACCTTACATATAACGGGAGTCTGTGCAATAATAGCTATTTACATACGGCTATTTTGTATTATAAACGCTCTTTTTTGTGAAATAGGATTTAATTGAAAATAGTATGAGGTGTAAACGGTAAAAATGTGTGAAAAACAGCTCAAAAATGGGCTAAAACATTGAGAAAAAGCCTTAATGGCTTTCAGAATACCATTTATACCCATAATATTTATTACCCTTTTCATGTTATAGCATAAAAATATCAGACTGATTTCTGAATTCGTTTTCTGAAGCCCCTTCATCATTACATGATCGTATCCCCATTGTCGTTTAACAACCCCAAAGGGATGCTCTGTCATTGTTTGCCGGAGTCTGTATTTTTCTTTTTCATTTCTGACTCTCAGATTATTTGCATCAACAGAGTCCTGATATTGCGAACGTTCAATCAACCTTCCTCTTTCAATAGGAGAACTGGTACACCAGCACCTCTTTGGACATTCCCTGCATGCCTTTGTTTTGTATTGTTTAACCAGGATTATGTGAGTCCGGTAGAATTTTTTATACCATCTTCCATTACTTCTTAACGTTTCTCCTTCAGGGCAAGTATAGCAGTCAACCTGAGAGTTGTATTCAAATTTATCTCCCAGATACTCTTGTGTAGGTATTTTGTTACCAGAGTGGCTCTCTTGCGAGGCTACATAGGTTTTAATATTCATTAAGTCACACTTTAGTAACTCTTCTCCATTATGATACCCCTTATCGGCAAGAAGCTCAAAGCTATCTTTATTTAGTATTTCTTTGGCCTGCAATCCCATGGTAGATAGTATCTTTCGGTCATTGGCATTAATTACTTTAGTATCTATAACGAGGTTGTGTTTGCTATCAACGGTCGTCTGGGCATTATAGGCTACTTCGGCAATATCTCCCCTGATTATTAATTGTCTGGCATCAGGGTCGGTGGTTGATATCTGGTCCTGACCTGTTTCCCTGAGTTGTCTTTCCAGGTCAATATACTTTTGCCTTCTTTGTTCTAACTGCTGAAGGCATTCATTTACCTTTAATTTGCGTTCTCCCTGTTCTTTATTATCATTCTCATCAAGCTCTTTTAAATACTCATCTACTTTCTGGTCGATATAGTTCAGATGACGTTGAATTTTTTGTTGGTTATAGTTGTTCTTTTTGGAGTTCACTGCGCGGAATTTACTCCCGTCAACTGCCAGGAGATCTCCAGCTATAAGATCCCATTTCTTCATCATTACTACAAACTGGCGAAAAACACTTTTTATGGCCTTACTGTTATGTTCCCTGAAATAGGCTATTGTTCTGTACTTTGGACGAAGCTGGTTCAATAACCATATAACTTCAATATTACGTGTGCACTCCTTTTCCAGTTTACGGGAAGACCTTATCCTGTTCAGGTAACCATAAAGGTAAAGCTTTAACAAGTCGGCAGGATTATAAGGAGGGCAACCTTTCTCTACTGGAATACTGTTTTTGAAACCTGTTTTGTTCAAATCCAGTGAATCAACGAATACATCGATAACCTTTACAGGGTTATCTTCCCCAATAAACTCATCAAGGCTGGGTGGAAGTAAAAGCAGCTGGTTTCTGTCGGTCCCAATTCGATGTGCCATTTTCGTTTTTTATAACAAGTTACAGAAATGCAGCGTTTTCGTCTATTAATTGGCAATTAGGTTATAAACAAAGCATTAGAGTTTTTGCACAGTCTGACGGCCCGGTGGTATGGGGAGTTGCCGTCTGTGTCAGGGTTGGCATGTGTTTTTGCAAAGTCCCGGTAAGTGGGCAGGATTTCCGTGTCACGATAAAATTGTCCAGATGACTGAGTCCCGATAAATGAGCAGGATTTGTCACGTCATGATAAAATTCAAGATGGCGATGCAAAAACCATGACAACGGCGCGTCGGCCAGCAGCCCTATTGACTTTGTCAAGGTAGCAGGATTAGTCAAGGTGTACAAAACATGATAAGTGGGTGAAAATTACGCTTATAGTCTTTGAGGTTATTACGGATTAGTCCGGGCTGCTGAAGGCAATTACCTATACCATCCGTGTTAGGCGCTGTGTCATTTCCATCAATGGAATATAATAATCTGCCAAATTGCATCACAGAATTATACTCCTCAGAAGACAAATGGAATCAACCGATAACGCACACAGTGCACATAATCCCGATACCCCGGCAATTCTTCTTGTAAAGTTTTATCTTCCAGCGCGGTCCTTATCACGGTAATGATCAGCGCTACTATTACTGGAATGATTGTCCACACAGAGCCTAAAGCTAGCACAATGCCCGGTAGTGCTAGAATATTTGAAGCATAACCAGGATGTCTTACAATCCGATATGGGCCACTGTCACATACCATATGCCCTCGGTCCGTTTGAATACGCACCACGGTAGAGAAGAAGCGGTTCTCTACAAAAGCCCATCCAGCGAAGGTGTATCCAAGTACAATTAAGATGAAACCCAAGATGTTAAGCCATGTCGGGAATACAGGTGACCACCCAAAGTGGTGATCTAGTCCCGCCACAATAACTAATGGAAAAGATATGCTCACTGCCATTAATGGAGCAAGCACTTTATCCCACGATTTCACATTCTGAGCTTTTCCAAATTTACCTCGTTCTGCCATCAATTCAGGGCGTTTTTTTTCTAACCACATACGTGGACCTATACCTGCTACAACTATCAGGGCTGAATAAAGCCACCCCTGCCACCAACCGAGATCCCATCCACATATTATAAGAATCAGTGGTATGAGGAGATGCATTATTATTAATCCAACCCAATGCTTGGAGCTTGCTGAATTAAGCTCATTTTGATCAATTGTCTTTGATACCATAATTATTCCTCATTATTAAAATGTTTATTTTCTTACTAAAAAATTCGATGACAACGACTGCAATATGAGGTAGTTGGCTTTCTTTAGCACTTTCCTGTCAAATTGCAGATATGTTTGTTTAAAATTCATTCGTTAAAAATAGTTCTTTCTGCCAACTGACTTATATTGGCTTGTTGTAGCCAGTTATTCAATTATTGTCTTATATAATTCATCTTTAAAATCTTCTTTTTTCATTTGATTACCAATTTTTGCACTCTTCTCTTTGAAGCTTTTGTTGTTAAGTAATTCTAAAACTTTTGGTTCGAGATTTTTATTGGTTATTCTACTTATTTTAACACCTTTTGGTCCAACTCCCATATCAAAAGTAATTTTATCCCAAACAAATTGGTCCATAAAATGAGGAATTATCATTGTTGCACAACCATATTTTATTGCTAAATGTGTGGTTCCAGCACCACCGTGTTGAATTACGGCATACATTTTCGGAAAAATCCAATCATAAGAAATTTGCGACACAAAATAAATCAATTCTGAATTGAATTTATCGGGTTTAACCAAGCCACCAGAAGCTGTATTTATTATGGCTGGTATTTTATTTCGTTCAAGAATTTCAAGAATTATTTTAGTTTTTTGTTTAGGTTCAGGATTAGGCATTGAGCCAAATGTGATAAACAATATTTTTTCATGTTTTTCTATGAATTCTGCTATTTTTTTTTCGGGTTTCCAATCTGTTTCTCTCTTTAATTCCTGATGTCCTAAAACTTTAATATTACTTTCCCAGTAGCCTGGCCGCGGGAATAAACTTGGCGAGATTGTATAAATAAATTTTCTACTGTGAATTATGTTTTTTAGTTCCCTTCGTGTAATTTTATCTGTGATTTGTAGCCACTTTTTTGCAGCCATTGTTGCTGTAACAACCCCAAAGTCAGAAAGTTTAAATGTCAATTTATTAAAATAATCACCATAATTTTTACCAAAAAAAAATGTATGTCCTGTTATATAATGAAAATATGCGAAAGGACTTACAAAAATTGTTTTACCCCTGTTTTTATATTCCCATAATAATGGATAAACATTTTTTGAATGATAAACTATTCTATCAGGTCTTTCTTGTTTTACAAGTTCGTATAACTTAAATTCTTTTTCTTGAGGGACTTTTTGACTTTGAGCAAGTCTCATTAGTTTGATATAGGCAAAGAATTTCTTAATTCCAGATCCTCCCATAACTGTCCTATTGGCATCGCTATCAAGTACGTCATCATTTTTTCTTCCCAGAGATGCAAATTCTATATCAAAACTTTCTGTTAGTTCTCTAAATTTTTCTGAAAATGCACAAATAACATGATGTCCTTTTTCTTTTAGAATTTTTCCTATTGCTAAAAAAGGTTCAATATCTCCTTGTGTTCCTATTGATGTTAAAATTATTTTCATTAGCTACTTTCTTAATTAGTTATAAAGGATCTCAAAAATATGGTGTAATTGTATCTCAAACTTGAATAAACTGACTATTTTTATTTTACACTTGATGACGGTTTATTACCAAAAACACTTTTATAGGTTCGTGAAAAATGCGGTTGGTCAGCAAAACCACCGATGAAAGCAGCTTCTGTCAAATTGTTATTTTCATACATTGAATAAATCGATTTTACAAGTTTACTATAAAGAACAAATTTTCGAAAGGTCATTTCTGTTTCCTTTTTAAATAAGCGAGCAAAATGGCTTGGTGAAAGATTAACAGAAGTTGAAATTTGTGAAATTGGCAATTTTTCATTTTCACTTTGCATTATCAAATCGAAACTTTTCTTAATTCGTTCATCAATTTTCATTCTTTCTTGATGTGGACTTTCTGTAATTAATGAGATTTCATTTATCAAATGCTTAATTGTATTCGGGTGATTTTCAGAATCATTAAACCACTCGTTAATTTCATTCATGATATTTTCAAATGGTTTAATATCTAATTTTTGTATAGGATTATTTTTGTCAGATAGTTTTATTCCATTGTCAGAATAAGGGACAACATGAATAAATACAGTATTTTCATTTCTATCACTCTCTAATTTATAAGTAATATTTTTTTGAATTAGTGCAACCTTATAATCAGCTTGCATTAGGTCAATCGTGGTAATTCTAAAAGGTTTTCCAAATGAAATTATTATTGATATAGCATAATGTTTGTGATAATCAGACTGAATGTTTTTAGATATGTAAATTCCACCAATTTCTGAAAATCCTATTTTTGATTTACTTTTAATCATACTTTTTTCTTTATATCACGAGGTGTTTTCTAATTGGCTACAACATTGCGCCTAACGGGAGTCTGTCTAAAAACCGATAATTGCAGTGTGATCTGACCTCATTCTAACTGGTTTAAGGCTTAGCCGGTTTATGACCAACATTTGGATACCGTGGAATGATCTCCCGTCACAGGTCACGGGAATGCCCCTGATGAGGCCTAAAATGGCCAAAAACAAGGAAGCAAGCACCTTCAGGTACTCCTTCAGAACATCCATGGTCAAAATATTCCCAATACGTCTGAGATTATACGCTATAAACATAAACCCGACATCAGAACTTGCCCGGCAGATCCCCTTCTTCGTGAGTATATAACTGAACCCCCATTGTCGCTTTATTGTCCCGTACGGGTGTTCCACTATTGCCTGACGCCTTTTGTAAAGGTGCTCCTTGTCTTTAACGTTCGCCCGGTTAACCTCGTAATAATCTGCATATTCGCTTCGCTGAATCAGCCTCTCCTTCTCCGATCTGGTACACTGTGACCGGAGCGGACATTTCCTGCATGACTTTGTCTTGTACTGTTTAAACC
>Ga0307376_10004876_pt1 | contig 12208 bp, 19 predicted proteins | sample TR2MG_FD_202536 | JGI IMG/M metagenome (GOLD analysis project Ga0307376, IMG submission 202536) | Soil microbial communities from Risofladan, Vaasa, Finland - TR-2 | ecosystem: Environmental > Terrestrial > Soil > Coastal area > Acid sulfate soil | place: Finland: Risofladan, Vaasa | collected... | reverse complement strand
ATAAGCATAATGAGCAGTCTCTCGATCTTCATCAACTTCTACTTCATCAACTTCTACTTTATCCTTTTCTGTTTCCATCCATTCTTTTACCGGTCCACCGAAAGTAAGCAACTCACCATATTTTTCTTCGGACTCTCTCACAAGTTCAGCCGCAAACTCAACAAAATTCAGCAAATCAGTTTCTCGCTCACCTGTCCATACAAAAGGAATAAACTTACTGTAGATATATCTTTCGTCATCAACAATACCGGTCTCACTCATCGGATGCTTTTCCCAACCAGTAAAATCATACTGCGAATCATCTCCATAACAAACCAACATTACATCTATATGATTGCACTGCTCTATCCCGGCTTTCTCATCATCCCACAAATCTCCCCACAACTCAACCGGATTGACTACTATTGCTTTTTTACTTTTCTTATGAACGAATTGTATCATATAATCAATCTTACAACCACTTGGTTTAGTTGTTTGCTCATCGCACTTTTTTAATTCAAACTCCCACTCACCAATATTATCAATATTACTTTTAAACTCACTGAACAACTCATGAAGATAATCGTAATTACCAGAGAACGGCTCAAGAGTAATAACTTCAGGATCCTGCTTACCATTCCACACACATACACGCAACTGACCCTCGTAATACTCAATAAATATCTGGGGATCATCCGGCGCAGCAGGATTACAGACAAAGCCAGGTACTCTTATATCAAGACCACTGCCACCCTTATTATTGTCCAACTGCTCTTTCGTGAATTTTAAACTTAACATAACTTTATTCCTTATTTTTAAAAAAGAGACAGAGGCAAGCTTTCACCACCACATGGCACTCACATGGTATTGCTACCAACGGCATCGGGTCGCTCCTTTGTATTTCTCCTCTGTCATCCATGTATTATTTATGTATCCCGTGAACCTCAACCAATTTAAGGTCACCTGTCCACTCTTCTTCGGTTTCACCCTCGGTTAATTCTTCCCACTTCGAAATCATTTCGTCCTCAGGGCCACTATGAAGAACACCTTTGTCGTCTACAATTTCCCACTGATTCATATTTACCCACCTTATATTATTGTTTTCTACCATACTAATAATATAATCCTAAATACTAAATTTGTCAACAACTTTATTAAAAAATTATTTCCTGTTAAATCTCTTCCTTACTGACTTAATATATTCTCTGATCTGTTTCGGCAATTTCCGCTTATCCTCCTTCTCAACAAACTCAATATGCCACGGGTGAACCGTAGACACTCCCCAATTTCCCTTAACCATCTCATCTGTACGAATCCCAATCGTACTAATAATAGACGGCTCTTTCTCAACCTCTACAATAGTCGCCATCTCACCCTTCTCCAATATCCAACGATCATTAGGATCAATAACCCTTACTCTGTCCCCACCTTCCAATATTTCAGACTGAGTTCCATCGTCATATTTCTCTACTACAATCATACTACTCGTCTTCCTCTTCCAACACCGATTTAATATAGTCAGGATTACCTTCGGCGATTACAGCCTCAACGGTAATTACATAAAACTTCCCATCGTCACCCTCAAAAACAACCTCGCCAAGTATCTCATGAGAACACGACTTGTCGAGAAGATTCCCACAATCATCAAGAATAGAATCCTGATCTACATTCGACTCGTTCAACTCACCACCCTTTATCCACCGTTTCACTTTAACCATAATAACTCTCCTTATTGTATAGCATCCAAACGCTTTGTTATCGGATTCTTTGCTCGCTCATTTTTCTTCTCAGCTTCTATATCGTAATCAAAATTAATCAATCTTTTCTTTTTAAGATCATTATAATGACTCAACGGTCTCACTCCACCACCAGGACTCCAACTCCGGTCAAGACCATCGAGATAATTATTCTTTTTGTCCTGTGGTGTATCACCCATTTTTATTTCCTTCTTCCTCACAAGGAAATAAATTTTCAAGATCATCCTTCGATAGACCCATCAAAGGACTCCCCATCCTATCTAACTCATTAGTCGTTCCCTGATCAGTCTGTTTATTGTTATCCATTTTTATTTTTCTCCTTGTTATTTATAATCTAATCCATAATCCTAAATTTGTCAACAACTTTATTAAAAAAATACTACATTATTAGATAGCTCTTATGGCTACTTTTAAAGCATTTAATAAAGTTTTGTAATGTTGATTTTTAGCATGGCGACCCCAAACCTGCCAAAGTATCATATTACAATTATAGGTATATGGTTCATAAATAATATATTCTTCTTTCCCACCTTTTTTTAACCCAACAGCGAAGTCAGCCCCGTTGTCTTTTTTAGAATTATCAAAATTTACTTCAATACCATCTGTATCCAATTTTTCTAAATTTTCCTGAACTTCTTTTCGCAAGGTTTCGTTAATATCCATTATCATTTCTCATTTCTCATTAGGTTTTAAATACATTGCAGCCGTACATCCATAAGGACGAAAATTCACCCACCATTCAACCCATGAATCATCAGCCTCAATTAAACTTCCACCAAATAATTCAGCCCATCTCTTCGCATCTGCCTTGAAATTCGCCAACATCGTTCTGTAGCCTTCTTCCGGTATTTTTGTAGGATAATAAGAATTAGCCCCTCCATTACCATTCTGCTCAACAGTTGCAAAAGCCTTACCTGCCATACAAATCGTACAGGTAAATGCTTTCCCATCTCTACGCACACCATGACTCTTGAAATTCTTAACGCTGTATTTATCCATAAAATTAGGAGAATCCTTTGCTAATGGCTTATCGCTCAAAGTTAGAAAACTGATATGACAATCAAATACTCTTTTGCCACCATCAAGAACAACTCTAACTTCCCCTTTACCACCCTTCTTAACCACACCATAGTTAATACCATTATTCAATTCAAACTGTACCCTATCGCCTTTTTTTGCTGTTTCCATTTTCCTTTTCTCCTTCTTATTAACAATCTAATGCAAGAAACTAAATTTGTCAACAACTTTATTAAAAAAAGGGACAGATTTCTCTGTCCCCACATTTTAAGGCGCTACAACGAAACTATAATGTATTAAATACATTATATAAGTTTACTTCTCTTTCAACGTATTTTCAATAGTTTTTTTAGTCTCCATGATTTTCCCCACTGTCTCACTCACATTGCCTACTACCTTACTACCGAGGACATAACCAAAAAGAACCATAAGAATTGTTATCTGGCTTGATAGTATCTCTATCCCACGACACCACTGAACCATAGCCAATGCAAATACGCTTATCAATAACGTCCTACCAATCGACAATCCACCATTCTCAACTACAATGGCGAGTATCCGGCTGACGAAATTCCTTTCATCCATTCCTTACTCCTTCCCCACACAATCATTGTTTTTAGTTGACAAACAGTAATGCGTCTACAAATAATAGTTCTTTAATTGACAAATGATAATCACCTTCCACTACCATCACCAAACTGATTCTTTAAAAAATCAGAGGTCACAATAGGCTGAATAGAGATGTCACCCCCACTCGAAACTGATTGTGTCTGAATAGGTTGCGTCGGTTGTACTACATTCATACTCCCCTGACTACCTATACCATTATGTACAGCCACAGGAGGCACCTGCTGTACAGGGGCTTGATTGACATATGGAGGTGGCACTCGCTGCTGTCGAAACGACTGGATAAACCCAGGAGGCTCTTGAATTTGTACCTCGTGCATATAGGTAACGCTACCAACTGTGTCGCCATCAAGTCCTGACTCATCTCCTGTCTGCTCAACAACCGCCCTTACAGTCACAGGCTTACCCATACAACCTGACAAGACCTTACTACTTGACGGAATAAAACGTTCATTGAATACCTGTACGTCAAGAGTAGCAATCGATGGAAACATTATGATCAACTCATCGTAATCAAAACTATATGGACGACCACGCTGCAACCATAAAGATGCATCATGATCAACTTTCGCCAATTCCATTATGTAAACCTGCCAATTGTTGCACACTCTGTCATAATCAGTATTTGGCATTTGCCCCTGATTCACAGGTGCAGAAATTTGTTGCTCTTCAGGCGCACTAACGGAGACGCTATTGATTGTGTCACGCTGAATAATAGGTTGTTGCTGAACTGGTTGTTGAACTGGTTGCAAAGCAGGTTGTTGAACGTGTGGATGAGAAATAGGTTGAGCAACCTGACCAACTCCCTTCGCTATCTTATACAATGACATCTCAACTAATATTTGCTTATTGTCGTTATACCGGTATTTCGATACGGCTTCATCTAATACCTCGATAGCATGTGTGATTGATTCAAGACTTACCGATGCAGCAACTTCCAAAAGATTAGACATTAACTCCTGCTCAATCATAAGCCCTTCCGTAATACCAACCTCAATCATAAGAAGATCTCTGAAATAATCTACTGAGCCCTGAAGGAATGTATGAATATCATATCCATCTGCTATAACCTGACTTGCTATCTCAAATCCCTTCTTATAATCTCCCTTAATCACATCTCCCAATTTTAACATTATTTCAATAGGAGTAATACCCAAAGACCTGACAACAGAAGTCATATTTATTTTCTTAATATTCTCAACCGACACTCGCTCAAGAATAGATATACTATCTCTCACACTGCCCCTTGCTGCCTTTGCTACAGCCTTTAATGCTGCCCCGTCAGCCTCTATCCCCTCGCCGTCTGATATGACCTGTAACCTACCCACAATATCTTCTACGCTTACCGGACGAAAATCAAACCGTAATGACCTGCTGATTATCGTTCCTTCAACCTTATGTAGTTCTGTGGTGCATAATATGAAGACCGTTTTCTCCGGACTCTCTTCAAATAACTTTAATCCCGAATTCTGGGCTGATTTCGATAACATGTGGCACTCATCGATGATAAACACTCTCCACCCACCTCCACCAGTTATCATATTGGCTGACGATTTCAAATCTCTCATGCTATCTACGCCGGTATTGGTCGCTGCGTCCATTTCTGTGACGTGAGGTGACCTATCGTCTGCTATATCCTGACAATTCCCACACTTCGTACAAGGAACTCCTGGGGCTATCGGACTCTCACAATTTAATGCCTTTGCAAATATCCTTGCACACGTTGTTTTTCCAGTCCCTCGAGGACCATGAAACAAATAAGTAGATGAAACATCACCTGAAATTATCGCATTCTTCAAGGTTTCTGATATTCCACCCTGACCAATTACTGCATCCCACGACATAGGACGATATTTATTATATAACGACACATAATCTCCTTCCAAAAGAAAAAGGATATGTTTAACACTCATCAATATAACATCATCCACGAAAAAAGTATTAGTTTCCTGACGATTATTCATCATTCAACCCCACTTAATTTTTTCTCCTTACACGCATTCATGTACACCTGAATATTGTGTCGTGGACAACAACACATCTGGAAGGAATTATAACGGCAACTCATCTTCATTCTGACAAAACAAACTCACTTGCTCATATATTTCATTAATATCATTCTTTCTTTCCGGACAACCTAACTCATCACATTTATTATTATAAGACCTTACTGCTTTATCCTCACTATCAAAACAACCTATAACAAAACGACTATTCCTGTATTGAATATACGCTTCCCATGAATTCTTACTTCTATGTCTTACTCCCCTATATTTATTCTTCCTTATCTTTGGATTATACGAATCAGGAAGAGATATTAATTCTTCTTTAGACAAACCTGGAATATCATTTAATAACGCCCAATCACCTGATTTTTCATAAGCAACAGCATTATAGGCTCTCGCAGCATCTATCTCATTATCAAAATAACCAATATGTGCACCACAACAACTAGCTGCCCACTGCATTGTCCAACTATAAAAACTCACTCCCTTATATTTTGACAAACCACCTTGAGGTAAACGATTCATTTGGTTTAACGATTGATTACCTACTCTCAAATTATCTCGCCTATTATCTAACGTATTATGATTCCAATGATCAACTAATTCTCCACGACCGGCCTGAGCAATCACTCTATGCATAAATACTCGTCTGGTCTTATCCCCTTCTCTGATTCCACGAACAGCATAATAAGTCTTATTTCTTACACCCTTATTCGCACACCATTTGAACTTAATTAAAAATTCATAATCAGCATCATCTACTAATGCTACCTGACCCTTTGTTAATTTTATTTCCTTCATGGCAATCTCCTTATATGACGTATGTAAACAATATAACAAATAAACCATAAAAAATCAACATTTACACGACGTATGTAACCATTACTCTTCATAAGGTCCGTTATGCGACACTCGGTTCAGGAAGGCTGGCTATATTATTTTTGATTTTTAGAGCATAAAAAATGCCCCACCCTTTCGAGTGGAGCATCCCTCCCAGCGCCTAACTGGAGGTATCATTACTTACAATTGTACTTACAGATCTTTCGGCTAAGGAGTTCCGGTATAAGTTATTGTTTCAGTTAATTACTTTTGTCCCATTGGGCGTATCCATACCGTACTGCAGACTTAATGGTACGCTTCAATAGTACTCGTTTAGGGTCTTTCTTTGTCGCTTCCCACATTAACAGATTAAATACCTGATAATTGGAAAACGGTGCTCTACCATATCTGGCTACCACATGGCTCATGCACAACTTACTAAAAGGATCTCTCAATTCTCGCTTTAGAGTTTCCTTTTCTGCATTCCCCCAGTCCTTACCATGATTATAACATTCCGATTTGAATTCTTTCTGCAAACAATCAAATACATGCCACATCATTTTACGACTATTCGGGTGCAGCCAATCTAAATAATCTTGAAGCTCTTTTACCGTCCCAAGGCTATCTACCTTTTTCCGGTCAACTATGGGTTTTTTCATAAACCCTCCCATAGGAACTCCATGCCGTATTATATATAATACATTTATTGCTTTTATGCAACCATTTTGTTATATTAATAGAGAATTGTTTGTTGACTCTATGAGTCGGATTAAAGGAGAAAGGTCTGCGTCTGCGATGTAGACCTTTCTTATTGCCCAATCACTCACCATTTGTTATATTATTACCGATATCTTTTTTCGCTCTTGGCGAAATCCAGATAACTGAGGGTGACCTGTACCAGCGGGTCACCTTTTTTATTGCCAATTCCTTCAAGAAAACCTCAAGAGAATCCCAGTTCTCTTAAAAATCTCTTAAAACAAAAATAATTCATCTTTTATTTATATAATAACGTAGTTATTATATAACATCACACTCGCAGCATTTTCCATTTCTCCTCAGGCCAATTTTGTATTATATTACTAATGCCTTTATTCATTTGAGCCTTCTTGTGACGAGAAGAACTCAAAAACGGTGATCCTCGCATAGGATTGCCGTTTTTCTCATTTTCAGGACGGGAGTATTGTTCTCTGTCTAGCAGGAGAGAAGAAACATTACCTGTCGTCCTCAGGATTGGAGAAGGTTACTATTCTCTGATCAACTGCTCCTGCCACCTATAACGCACTGAACGGTCACAGCCTTTAAACATTATCATATAACGGCTCCCTGACCGTTTTTTATTGCATTCCCCTGATTATTTGTTATATTATATACGATTGTACAATCACCTAAGGGAACCTCTTTGGAAGAGATTCTACCTCTGTCCGGAAGATGGCTATATTCCCTACTGAGCATTGGAGGAGGTTACTATCTTCTAATGTAACAAGGTCTTATGGATTCTGCTATGGAATGGAGAAACTTTAAAAGTCTCTCGAAGCAAGGTTCGAATCCTTGGAATTAAAAAGTTAAACCTTTTTAAAGATCCATAAGGCAAAAAACCGGTTAAGTGTTCCACCTAATGGAAACTGCCGGTTTTCTTTTTGGCCCAATCACTCTACTGCTAATTTCAACCACAGAGTCCCCAGGACGGCCCACACGCCATTTTCTCAGACCTACCCAATCCACAGTACCTATTTAACTAATCGACTTTTTTCTGCCTTAATGGTGGCTTTATCGTCAACTATCACTCTATATCTCATCATTTTTCCACTACACATCTTTGCTGACCCCATTATTTCACCCTTTCCTTACAGTTAATCCTAATTATCTCACATTCCCACACTCATCTTACCTATAATCATCTATATCATCATCTTTCCTACCCATATCATCTTTATATCGACCAATATGAGACCATTTTTACCCAATAATATAGGCATCAAACACTCATCTTTTAAACGGCAAAAACCCCACTCTCCCTACTCCCATGCTGATCTCCCGACTTCCTTTTATTCATCAATCTAGATGATGTCATCCAAAAGATGAGACATCACAAACGATGACCGGTATATAAAAAGATGTGGGTCGGACCCACCGCGTTTTCATCTTTCCCATTATTCAGCGGCGCGTCCTACTCTTTTTTCCTTTGGTCCCACTCATCTTCCCCCACTGATCGTTTGAAAGGGACTCATCTTACCCAAAAGTACTTTATCATCTTCTGATTATTATTATCTAACTACTTGATTTGGGGCTTAGAGGTGATAGTTTTGTATTCATTAGGTTGGTCTACAGTTACCTATACAGTCTCTGTCCCTTATTATGGGCTAGAGGGGTTGTTTGTGCCCCATATTTATTTATTCCCTTTAGTGCGGGTTGGTTTATTGTACTGCTTGTCAGTTTTGGCATGATTGTTATATTTAAAATCATCTTTTTAAGGGTGTTATGGTTGGTCTTTTTTGTGCCGTATAAAAATATAACAATGGATGCCAGACTTGTAAACTTGACAATTTTGGGATCGGATTGTTATATTTTATTTGGTACTAAAAAGGCTGTTTAACCGGTTAGAATAGGTTGCTTGTTTTGGGAAGTTCGTTATATTAAAATTAGGTGTTATTGTCTTGTCAGTTTTGGCATGATTGTTATATTTAAAATGGATTGATTTCTACTGTGGAATCTTCCGGTTAATTTACGATTAAATTCACAGTATAGTTCTTATCTCGAAGGAATGTTTTAGTTCCATTAGCGATATTCTCAAAATCTACTGTATTTACTCTCATCTTTTGATTTTTAACATTATTCAAAAACTCCTATTATTTCCTGATTACCTGCTCCTTCGAAGTTGTTACCTTAAAGCCTGCTTCAATTGACTTATATCTTTTCATACTATAACAAATATCATGGATAAGTCAACTGATGACAAACAATAATATTCCTAAAGGTATGATATTGTTTGTTTTATAGATTTGGGGGACTATCTTTGCGACTAACATTCAGGTGTTGCCATGTACTATCGTAGAATATATGCTCATTCTTACATACATATTTGTTGTTTCTAATCCGTAATGTATGTTTTATTCCACAGGTAGGACATGGAACTCCATCTGACTCTTCTATTGCGCCCATTTCTTTTAATTTTTGCCACATATCCATCTTATCGCTTCAATTCTTTTTTGGTGAACAGTTATCTTCGTTCTAATTCCTTTATCTACAGCCCAATATGAATCTGTCATTCCCTTTTGATCACATCTAAATGTTGTTCCGAATATTGACCTTAAAAGGGCTATTATCTTTCCATTTTCTTTAAATATAACATAACAGAACACTTCTTCCCGAATATTAACTTTAGAATAAAGGACATTTCCTGGGGCTAACATATCGCCTTGGGAATCATTCATTCTAAATCCCTTATCTTCTACTAATGGCTTACACAGCATACTACCTCTCATCTTTAATACTACTTTCTCGTTTTACTGATTCTTGCCGGGACCGCGTCACACATTTCATCTGGCCATCCAAGTGCTTTTTTAACTTTATTGCCACCAATAGCTGCTTGCTCACAATCCTTCAAAGATTGACCGTAAGTTACGACATGCGTTCTACCCTCAATTGCATCCCAAGTAACAAGTATTACCTGTGCTTGCTTGTACTTCTGAGATATTTCTTTACAAACCTTTATAGGTATTCTTTTTATTGACATCTCAAATCTCCTTTAATTATCGGTTCATTTCCTGTAATTCTCTATATTCTTGCACGGTAATTTCTTTCCATTGAGATACGGCGATATCACTTGCGCAGAATCTTGTGACTCTATTTTTAATAAAATATCCAATACGACATGGATCTATTTCTTGAACATCACGAATAGTCCTGATAATGGTTTGTCCATCAAGAAGGAGTATATCATCATTTTCACGATTTTCATCTTTTACCTGCTCAAAGTAATCGAGTGCTCTCAGTGCTCCTGCTCCATATCCAGCTTTATTGAGTGCATCTGCCGAATCTTTTCCGGAGAGGATTTCCACATTTCCTGTAAACCAATAGTATCTAAATTTCATTTATCCCGTGCTCTATTCCGTGGAAAAAGTCATCTTTTCCCCATCCGGCGAATTTACTATCAATATGTTTTCCGATCACAATTCCGATCTCATTACCTAAATCAGACAGGTCACCTATATAATTAATATTATCGAATCGTTCTTTCATTTCCCTAACGATAAGTTGATAATAGTCTTTCATATAATCTGGATTAAGTTTTTCTTCAGTTTTTAATTTATTATCGTGCCCCATTTTCATCTTTTCCCTTTGTATCAGGATCGACTCCCAAGTATAATCTAAGGTCTTTTATCATCTTATCACGTTCACGCCGGAGAAATGGAGCCAGGGGCTCATATTCATCTTCATTATCAACATAATCACGCTCATCGTTTTCTGACGACCATATAGTATTCCCAAGGAACTTTATAATGACGCACAATCCATCAGTCTGCAAAATTCACTTTTACGTAATTTCAATCTTTCCTTATTCTCTTCAAGGCATCCATCCAATTAGGTACGGCCGTCCATAAATCGACATCGTTAATAGCATATGCAAAATCATCTCCACTGGCATCATCCCAACAATTATGCTCATGATTAAATACGAGCATTTCAGGATGATTATGTCTTATCACAATACATGGGACTTGAGAATACCTAACATTTGGTACTCTTTCAGGTAATTTTTCACTTGGCTTGCTCCAAATGGACGGATTGGCTTGTTTGGCAAATAATAGTAGATTACTCCTAAACACATCATCTTCAAGACCACCCATTGAAAAATCCATACACATCGACATTAAAGTTTTTGCTGCAATTCTTAATTCTTTTTCATTAAACATTTTCATCTCCATCGAGACTTATCCCCACGTACAGGGAATCCACACCAAGATAAAGTCAATCGTATAGTAGATCACCCCCATATATCGCGTAAGGTTAGTGAGTGCACCTTCGGTACCTCACCATTCGGTTGTAAGCCCAACCGGTTTCAAAAAACATTTATGCAACTTCTGCACTTTTAGATTCATCTTCATTATCTGCCAATAATAATTTTTCAACTTTTTTAGCCACTCCATATTTTTTATAATATTCACAATCTTCTTTATTTGTAACAATCTTATCTGATTTAGCAATATTAACTGCAGCATTAAAATCAGCATTTCTCTTTTCACCACATTTCGCACACTCAAATTCTTCCCCATGTCTCTGTCCTTCTTCGTAATGACCACAAACAGAGCATGTTTTACTGGTTCTATAAGGATCTACCATTACTACTCTGATACCTTCTCTCTTCGCTTTATATTCAATCATTTCCTGCAGTTGATAATATGACCAGTTTCTCAGTATAAATTTCTTACTATTTGTATCACTATCATCATTTTTGTCTACGCCCTTTTTCCTTTTCCCCTTTAAGTCATCGCCATATCCGGCTAATAATTCCAGTTTAATTACTCCGGCTCTATTTTTGAGCGCAAAATTTATTGCTTCACGACTTACGAAATGATTATATGAATGAGCAAAATTTCGTTCTTTTTCCTTGATATGATCAAAAGCTTTTAACTTTCTCTTTCGCCCTTTACCTGAATAAGCCTTTGAAGATGATCTCTGTATTCTTCTTTTCCTATTTTGCATCTGCATCCTTGTCTTTAGAAAATCATCCTTACTACCGATAGCTTTTCTTTGTGGGCCATCTTGCAAAGCAACATAAGCCGGAGTATTAATTCCCAAATCAACTCCAACACAAATATTTGGATCTAAATCATTATTACTTTCAGGCTCTTGAACCGGCAATAACAGAAAGAGTTTTTTATCTTTCAATTGAATCTGAGGGGCTGAATAATCATACCCCCCCTGACCATCAAGAATCCTCTGTATAGTCAAACGATTATTAGCACGATCCTTACCATAATAAATTTTTAACTGAATCACTTC
>Ga0307376_10004875_pt1 | contig 12210 bp, 10 predicted proteins | sample TR2MG_FD_202536 | JGI IMG/M metagenome (GOLD analysis project Ga0307376, IMG submission 202536) | Soil microbial communities from Risofladan, Vaasa, Finland - TR-2 | ecosystem: Environmental > Terrestrial > Soil > Coastal area > Acid sulfate soil | place: Finland: Risofladan, Vaasa | collected... | reverse complement strand
GGGTGCGCATAGTCACTCTATGCAAGCCCGACGAGAGGCGCAGCCTATGGATGAGAGCACAATCACAGCCCAAAGATTTCTGCGGCCCACGCTCCTAGGTGCGCCCGGTCCATCAGTCAGCGAGCCATCCCCTCTCGCAATCCACCAAGCGACTGATTCGGATCAGGTGACCCTGCCCTCGTTCTTGGCACATCTCCCGCCCAATGTACTTGAGCCTCGCGGGCAACTTTCTACAATGGATGACGAACTTGTCGCTGCCGGCCGTCGGCCTAACGGTGGTTCCGCGTTGTTGCGAATCAGCAAGAGAGTCAGATGGGGCACTCACGCTTCGCTGAGGGCCTTGTGATGCAACCATTCCTGCAACCGTACGCTGCTATCCGTGGCATCCTTGCCATCACGCATTTGCGTATACCAAGCCTGACCTTCAGCCGCAGGCAGTCCCTGGGCTTCAAGGAATTGCGCCAGTGGGCAATCCATCTCCGCTTGCTGCCATCGCCCCTGGAAAGATCGGTTGGTGCACCACAGATAGGCCAACGCCCCTAGAAAAGTGTGTATTGGGCGTGGTGCCGCCGACAATGAAAAAGACGCAGCCCAACCCAGAATGGCTTCGGCTGGCATCGGACGCGCCAAAGCATGGCCTTGACCATACGCAGCGCCGAGAACCGACGCTACCTCAATCATGGACGGCTCCTCCAAACCTTCCAGTACAACAGGGCGATGTATGTCCCGACCGAGGGCGACCAAGGCAGCCAACAAGCTGAAGGTCTTCAGGGGATCCTTGCGCATGCCGCTCACCAGGCTGCGGTCGATCTTGGTGGACGCAAACGGTAGCGCGGACAGTCGCTGCAAACTGCTGAACCCCGATCCCAGGTCATCCATTTCGATGCTCACGCCGATCTTTGTGATGCGATCAAACGCCTGTTGCTGGGCTCGATCGTCGAGGCTGCCGGATTCCAGCAACTCCAGGCTGAGATACTGGGGGGCGACGCCGTGGCGTGACAAAGCTTCTGCGACGAGTGCCGGCGTACCCATATCTTGGAATGTCGACGGGTGCAGATTGACGGATGCCTCGATCATCAGCCCGTTGCGATGCCAATGGGCCAAATACTCCAACAGTTGCTCCAGCCCAAACTGGAACAGCCGCGCTAGTTCGACCTCACCGAGCAACGGAATGAACTCATCGGGGTAGATCAATCGGTCCTTGTTCAGCTGTAGCCGCGCCAGTGCTTCGACTTTGACCACCTGGCCAGTGCGCAGATCGATGATCGGCTGCATATGCAGTACCAGCCCACCGGCGAACAGTCGAGTGCGGTAGCCTTGAACGACATCAGGGGTGAGCACCATTGAAGGGACCTCGTGACTAGCCTGCCAAATCTGGCTCCATCGCCGCTGTATGCCATGGGCAAAGGGCGACATCCAATTTGAGCTGAATTGGTTCGGATAGGCTCCGTAAAAGCCCAGCACGGCCACCGGATGCCCCTGAGTGTCCAGTATCGGCAAAGCCATGGTCGATCGGATACACAGGTGCGTGACCAAGGCGTGCCACGCAGCATACCGCTCGTCATTCTGATACGAGGTGGAAATGTGAATCTTGCTACTTCGCCAAGATTGTGCTGTCAAGCCTTGTCCACGAGGTACCGATGCATCCACCAGCGCGCAGGTCGTAGGATCACTTAAGATCATGGCTACCTGTCTGCCGATGTCACCAGCAAAGGCCTCAACTACGAAATTGCCAGTACCATCCAGTCGCATCAGTACGACAGCCTTCATACCGGGCAAGCGTTTCAGTACATCTATTTCCGTCCCAATGGCATCCATCCAACGGGAGTTGATGGATGGCAGTTCAGTTGCTAAACAGGCCAGATAGCTTTCCTGCACGGACTCTTGGGCCAGCGCCTGCGCCTTGATGTCATCCTCCATGCGGGCATTGATCAACCATTGCAGCTGATGGCATTCACTCGCCCTCAACGTCGTGCGACCGAGCTGATTGACGAAGATGGCCCGATACAACGCGGACGTCTGAATCAAAAGGCTAATTTTCACATTAACCAGCGCATGTACCTTGCCCAGGTACGACGCTCGCTGCAGAAGCTGCTCCTGCGTACTGGACGGATCCAGCAGGAACCGTAGGTGTTCGGCTTGCCGGATATTTAGTGCCTGCCGCTCCGCAGGACCAAGGCTGTCAAGAACCATCTGGGCCTGCGGAGTCTGCACCAGACTCTCGTAAAGCGCCGGAACGGACTGGTTCGCGACTAGCTCAATGGTTTTGCGGACCTTCTGCAGTAGGTCGACGGCTACCAGACCATAGGGATCAAACATGGCAAGCGGAGCGATCTCCTCAGGTCTGGTGAGGCTGGATGCCTCCCGGGTCCACCAGTTCGCACGATCGAACTTGGTCGCCTTGGATTGGTAAAGTGCCACATCGGCCTGGCGAATCAATCCGTCTGCGTCGGTGCCATTCTGCGGGAAGATAGCCAGCCCCATGCTCATGCCAATGCTTGTCATCACGCCGGGAGCCACCTCGAACGGGGTCTCCACGGCTTGATGCAGGCGCTGCAGGGTGTGGGTCAGCTGTTGTGGGGTCTCTCGCTCGTCGAAGTCTTCCAGAACTACCACAAATTCGTCACCACCCAGTCGGGCTATCAGGTTCGGTACCCGCAGAAGTGCCTGGAGTCGGCGCGCAAACTCCGCTAGTAGTCGGTCGCCGGCAGCATGCCCCCAAGTGTCATTCACTGGCTTGAAGTCGTCGAGATCGATCACGCCCAGTACAAATGCAGACCCTTGTCGATCGGCCTTTGCCATGGCGATTGACAAGTGCTCCAGCAAGCCCAAACGGTTGGTCAGTCCCGTCAACACTCAAGGAACATTGGGCGGGTTCATGAGCCTGCTCAGGGGCAACTGGCGAAAATACCTCGCGATGTCGGTCGCGCTGGGCGCCCTAACCCTGCCTTTTGTGGACGGCCATTATCTCCTCGCTACCGCGAGAATGGGGCTGATGGTCATCGGCATGGGTTCGGTGGCAATTCTTGTCAAGGGGCATTGCGCAACAACATATCAGGAGCGGCACCGAAAAGACGTTAGGGCGATCTTCGACGGACTTGGCGAGCTCGAACACGAGGTCACCAAGTTGTGGGTGAAGCAGATCGAAACAGGTCGCAACGGAAGCGAGCGGGCAGTGATCGATCTGACTACCTGCTTTTCCGGCATCGTCGAAAAGCTGGACGTAGCGACAAAGGCCGCCAGCCTGTCGGCGGCCTCTGTCGATAACGAGAATGGCCTGGTGGCGGTATTTGCCAAAAGCGAGATCGAGCTGCAATCGGTGATTCGATCCCTGTCGACCGCACTGGCTCGCAATGACGAACTCCTGCTGGGGGTAAGGGATCTGGCTCAGTTCACCGACCAGCTCAAAGAGATGGCGGATTCGGTCGGCAGTATCGCCTTCCAGACCAACCTGCTGGCACTGAATGCCGCAATTGAGGCGGCCCACGCCGGAGAGGCCGGCCGCGGGTTTGCCGTGGTGGCGGGTGAGGTGAGAAAGCTGTCGGTTTTATCGGCTGAAACCGGCCGACAAATCACCCGAAAAATCGCCGTGATCACTGAAGCGATCGAAACAGCCTCCCGCTCCGCGGCGGCGGCCGGCAGACTTGAGGCCGAATCGGAAGCGCATTCGGAAGCAGCGATCCGGGCCGTGTTAGACGATTTTCGGCATGTCACCGGGGGACTGGCCGAAGCGGCGAACATTCTTCGCGATACGGGAGCAGCGATCAAGGTCGAAGTTGCTGGATCGCTCGTGCAGCTGCAGTTCCAGGACCGGATCAGCCAGATCCTCTGTCACGTGCGGGACAACATTACGGCGTTCCCAGTCTATCTGAAGCAAAGCGAACAGAACTACCTTCAACACGGGCGCCTGACGGCGATCGATTGGTCGCAGTTGCGGCAGGAACTAGTGCAGTCCTACGCGACCGTGGAGGAACACAGCCATCACGGCCATTTGCAGGTAGCGGCGGTGGACGAAATTACCTTTTTCTAGGAAGCGATACCACGATGGCCAAGACAATCATGATCGTCGACGACTCTGCCTCGCTGAGGCAGGTGGTGGGCATTGCATTGAAAGCCGAGGGCTATGCCGTCATCGAGGGCAGCGATGGCGTGGATGCGCTCGCCAAGCTGACCGGGCAGAAGATCCACCTGATCATCAGCGACGTGAACATGCCGAACATGGATGGCATCACCTTCGTCAAGGCGGTGAAGCAGCTGCCCAGCTACAAATTCACCCCGGTCATCATGCTGACCACCGAATTTACCGAGCAGAAAAAACAGGCGGGCCAAGCCGCAGGTGCCAAGGCGTGGGTGGTCAAACCATTCAAACCGGATCAACTGCTCAATGCGGTGCAGAAATTGTGCCTGCCATGACCGCGCTTGCGTCCCCAACAACCGGGTCAGAAACATCATGAAATCTTCGAATAAACGAAAAATCTACCACACGAACGGCATTACAGCGATGCGTATCGAAGGTGAAATGAACATCTATCGCGCAGGTGAATTGAAAAAGTTGTTGCATCCAACGCTGAGCCACAAAGGTGTGCTGGAAGTCGACCTGTCGGTCGTCACTGAGCTTGATACTGCCGGTCTTCAACTTTTGGTGCTTGCAAAAAAATCCGCTCAGGCCAGAGATGGCAGCTTACGCCTGACAGCCCGCAGCCCGGCGGTCAACGAAGTGCTTGAATTGTTGGGTCTCGGTGAATACTTCGACAACCCACTTACAGCCCAGGCCTGCGAAGAAACCTCTGCAGATCACCCCCAATCCCTACACAGTTCCGGGGGCACTCAATGAATTTAGAACATGCGCTGCAGACATTCATTGTCGAAAGCCGCGAACTGCTGCAGGACATGGAAGACGCGTTGCTCGTTGTTGGCCGTTCGGAGGAGAAGGCGGAGCTGGTGAACGCGATTTTTCGCGCCGCCCATACGATCAAGGGCTCATCTGGCCTGTTTAGCCTGGATCACATCGTCGCATTTACGCATGTTGTCGAGGGCGTACTGGACCAGGTTCGCGATGGCGACATCTGCTTATCGAACGAACTTGTCGCCCTGCTGCTGTCCTGTTGCGATCACATCAGCGCACTGGTTGACTCGGTTGCGGCTGGGAACATTGAGGGTGACGGGGTGAGCGGGCAACAAGGCGTATTGCTTGCTGACCAGTTACGCGGATACCTGGCTGTACAGCAACCTGAAACAGCGGCGCCCGTTCCCGCCAGACAACAGGGTGTCAGTACGACCGGAAGCATTGATGAAGCCTCCGGTACGAATCATTGGCATATCTCGCTGCGCTTTGGCTTGGATTCGTTGAGAAACGGCATGGATCCGCTATCGTTCTTACGATATCTCAGCAATCTGGGTTCGGTGACCTGCGTCGTCACACTTTTCGATGCTCTACCGCCAGTCGAAGAAATGGACCCTGAATCGTGCTACTTCGGTTGCGAGATTGCATTCCAGAGCGACGCTGATACGACCACTATCGAGGACGTATTCGAATTCGTTCGCGACGATTGCCGCATTCGAATTCTACCGCCGCACAGCCAGGTGTCGGAATACGTCCGCCTTATCCATGACCTGCCCGAAGAAAACGCCCGACTGGGCGAGATACTGGTACGTTGCGGCACCGTGACCCTGAATGAGGTCAATGCAGCACTTATCACCCAGTCGGTAGAGTTGGAAGTGGCGACGAAGCAGCCGATTAGCACCCTTCTGGTGGAGCCAGGCTCGGTACGGTCCACGGTCGTCGATGCTGCACTGGAAAAGCAAAAGCAACTTGGTCCGTTAAAAGGGCAGGAAGGCCGTTCGATTCGGGTTGATGCCGACAAGCTCGACCAGTTGATCACGCAGGTCGGTGAGCTGATCATCGTCGGTGCAAGCGTCGACCTGATTGCGCAGCACTCACAGATCGTTGAATTGCAGGAACGCGCAGCAACGTTAGCCAGCTTGGTCGAAGCGGTGCGTGACAGCGCATTGCAATTGCGCATGGTCAAAATTGGTGACACGTTCAACCGGTTTCGACGTGTGGTGCACGATGTTGCCGCGGAAATTGGCAAGGATATCCAACTCGCCATCAGCGGTGAGGACACTGAGCTTGATAGGACTGTGGTAGAGAGGATTGCTGACCCGATCACGCATCTGGTCAGGAACGCGATTGATCATGGTATCGAGCCTGCGGAGCTGCGTGTGTCGAGCGGAAAGACCGCTCAAGGCACGGTCAGCCTAAATGCTTATCACGACTCCGGGGCCATCGTCATTGAAGTCAGCGATGACGGCGGCGGGTTGAAGTGCGACCGGATTCTGGCCAAGGCCATCGAACGCGGACTGATCGAACCGGGTCGCGATCTTACCGACAACGAAATCTATGGTCTGATCTTTGAACCCGGCTTTTCAACGGCCGAGCAGATTACCAACCTGTCCGGCCGAGGTGTCGGCATGGATGTGGTGAAGCGCAATATCACCGAGTTGCGCGGCAGTGTCGGCATCGATAGCGAAGAGGGGATCGGTACCACAGTAACGGTGCGTCTGCCGCTGACGCTCGCCATCATTGACGGCTTTCAGGTTGCAATCGGGAAATCCGTTTTCGTCATTCCTCTTGACCTGATCGAGGAATGTGTCGAGTTCTCCGCACAAGGGGGGCGCGAGTACACCAATCTCCGTGGCAAGGTACTGCCATTCATCCACTTGCGTGACCTATTCGATGTGGGCGCCGCCGTTGGTCGGCGTCAGAGCATCGTGGTGATCAAACATGCTGGACGTACGGCAGGGTTAGTCGTGGATTCGCTATTGGGTGAATTTCAGACGGTCATCAAGCCGCTTGGAAAGATGTTCAGTGACGTTAAATGTATCAGTGGCTCCACCATGTTGGGTAGCGGCAAGGTGGCATTAATCCTCGACATCCCCGCCTTGCTCGAACAAACAGTCCAGGCTTCATTTGAGGTGCATAATCCAGTCGACCGTACCGTTATTGCTGCCTAAGCGATTTATCCGTTAATTAGAACGTTTTTCTTGGAGGCATCATGTTTTCAAATGTCAAGATTGGACTGAGGTTGATCACTGGTTTTCTTCTGGTAGCAGCAATCAGTGTCGTAGTCGGCTTTGTTGGTATGTCGAGCGCGAGCAAGATCAATGACCTGTCTAATCAAATGTATCACGAACAAGTCCTTGGCGTGTCTTACATCAAGGAGGCAAATATCGATCTCATTTATGTTGAGCGGGCGTTTTCAAAATATCTCCTGGCTACGACGCAAGAAGAACGCCAAAATCAGAAGGAGATCATCGACAAAAGTGCAGCACTGTTGAATGAGAATCTCACTAAGGCCGCGCCGCTGTTTCACTCTGAGGAAGAGAAAACGGGTCTTACCTCGTTTACGCAGGGTTGGAATAGCTACAACAGCGATGTACAAAAATCCTTGTCACTGGCCAATGCGGAGCCGCTGCAGACACGTGACGTGGCGCTGGCTCAGGCAATGGCGGCAATAAGTGAGCGCGCTAATTCACTGGACGACACGATGACCAGCCTAAGCGGGATGAAGGAAACGGCGGCGAAGGACGCATCGAATACCACGACGGTGCTGTATCAGCAGAGTCGGACTCAGATGTTGTCAGCGATCTCGCTTGCGGTGCTTCTCAGCCTTATCTTGGGGTTCTTGATCAGCCGTAGCGTCACGGGGCCACTGACCAAGGCGGTAGCGGTCGCCAATCAAATTGCCGGGGGCGACCTCACTGCAAGCATCCAATCGACGGCCAAGGACGAGACCGGGCAGCTGCTGCATTCGATGCAGAACATGATCGCCAAACTTTCGCAGGTGGTCTCGGACGTCAATAGTGGTGCCGAAGCTCTGGCCAGTGCCTCCGAGCAGGTCAGTTCGACCGCCCAGTCGCTGTCCCAGGCGTCCAGTGAGCAGGCATCAGGGGTTGAGGAGACCAGCGCATCTATCGAGCAGATGACCGCGTCCATTTCACAGAACACCGAAAACGCCAAGGTCACCGATGGCATGGCAAGTACGGCAGCAACCGATGCCGCGGAAGGCGGCAAATCGGTGAATGCCACCGTGGCGGCGATGAAGGACATCGCCAAGAAAATCGGCATCATCGATGACATCGCTTACCAGACCAACCTGCTGGCACTGAACGCGGCCATCGAGGCGGCGCGCGCCGGTGAACATGGCAAGGGTTTCGCGGTGGTCGCGGCCGAGGTGCGCAAGCTGGCTGAGCGAAGCCAGGTGGCGGCACTGGAAATCAGCGAGCTGGCCTCTGGCAGCGTGGAGCTGGCCGAGAGGGCGGGCAAGCTGCTCGACGAGATCGTTCCAAGCATCCGGAAAACGTCGGACCTCGTCCAGGAAATCGCTGCCGCCTCGGTGGAGCAGTCCACGGGCGTGAGCCAGATCAACTCAGCAGTCAACCAGCTGAGCCAGACGACCCAGCAGAATGCGTCCAGTTCGGAAGAGTTGGCCGCCACGGCCGAAGAAATGAGCAGCCAAGCCGAGCATCTGCAAAATACCATGGCGTTCTTCAAGTTGAATCATGCCGCCAGCCACGTGACCAGCGTCAGGGCGGCGGGTCCTAGCGCCCGCAAGACGCCGCAAAGCCTGAATCGGAAGCCGGGCGGTCAAAAGGTGCTGAAGGTCGTCGGCAGCAACCTTGCGCTCGCCTCCGGAGCCGAACTGGACGAAGCTGAATTCATCAGGTACTAGGGGGCGTCATGAATTTACCAACGCATACAGCCGGAAAGAAGGTGGCAGCCACCGACATACCACGGTCGACGGCCAGCAAAACGGTTGACCACGCTCAGTATCTGACCTTCATGCTCGGCGGTGAGTTGTTCGCCATTGGTATTCTTGGAATCAAGGAGATCATCGAATATGACGGTCTGACCGAGGTGCCGATGATGCCGGAGTGTATCCGCGGCGTGATCAACTTGCGCGGCTCAGTCGTGCCGGTGCTGGACTTGTCGGCACGCTTCGGCAAGAAGATAACCGGCATCACGCGGCGCACCTGCATCATCATCGTTGAAGTCGAAAGTGAGGGCGAGCGTCAGGACATGGGCGTCATCGTCGACGCGGTCAATGCGGTGCTGGAAATTCCCTCGTCCGAGATCGAGCCGGCGCCTGCGTTCGGCGCCAAGATTCGCACCGATTTCATCGATGGCATGGGCAAGGTGGATGGCAAGTTTGTGATCCTGCTTGACGTCAACCAGGTGCTGTCGACCGAGGAAATCGGCGCACTGGCGCAAGTTGGCGTCAGTGCGCCGAGCATCGACGAAGCGACTGCGGCCTGACTCTCCCGGGGCAGTCTTCCCGCCATCCGCGCGGGAAGGCCCCCTTTTCCTGCACGCCATATCGCGCCCACGGCGCGGCCTGACTTGCCGATGAGAACAACACCATGCCGATGATCGCCCTTACGGATCAGGAATTCATCCACTTCCAGCGCTTCATCTACGATGCGGCCGGCATTACGTTGTCGTCAGCCAAGAAAGCCTTGGTGAGTGGCCGCCTGGCCAAACGCCTGGAGCCATGCAAGGTAGGCAGCTACGGCGAATATTTTCGCCTGCTGGTGAGTGGTCGTGCGCCAGATGAGGTGCAGACTGCGGTCGACCTTCTAACGACCAACGAGACGTACTTCTTTCGCGAGCTGAAGCATTTCGATTTTCTGCGCGAACACGCGTTGGCGGCGCGGGCGTCACGCCAGTTTTTCCGGGCCTGGAGCGCCGCGAGCTCAACCGGCGAGGAGGCCTACAGCATGGCAATGGTGCTCGCTGATTGCCTGGATGACTCACCGTGGGAAGTGATTGGCTCAGACATCAGTGCGCGAGTGTTGCAGCGGGCACGTTTAGGCCATTACCCGATCGAGCGAACGAAGCATATTCCGCCATCTTACTTACGGCGATTTTGTCTGAAGGGAATCGGGGCGCAGAACGACACGCTGTTGATCGAACGAACTCTTCGCAATCGGGTGCAGTTCGTGTCTTCCAATCTCAATGCGGACCTGCCGCCACTTGGCATGTTTGACGTTATTTTCCTACGTAACGTGATGATTTATTTCAATGGAGACACCAAACGACAAGTGGTCAATCGCATATTGCCGTTACTCAAATCAGGCGGCTACTTCTACGTCGGTCATTCGGAAACCTTGGGCGATATGGCGCAGGACCTCCTATCGGTCGCCCCTGCCGTCTATCGAAAGCCGTAGTCTGATGCGATCTGCAAGCAAAGCCCATTGAAATTTTTTTGCAGCCCGGCGATTACTTTGTCGGCGATGATGACTACAGGATCCGCACCCTGCTCGGCTCGTGTGTGTCGATCACCCTATGGCACGCCACCCGACGGATAGGTGCGATGTCGCACTTCCTTCTTCCAGGGCGAGGCGAGAACCTTTCTAACGAGATCGATGGCCGCTATGGGGATGAGGTATTAGTACTAATGTTGCATGAGCTCGCGCAGCTTGGCATCGCGGCCAACGAGCTTCAGGCAAAAATATTTGGCGGCAGCGATATGTTTTCCAAGCAGTTCAGTGCAAACGGAACGTCCATTGGTAGAAAAAATGGCGATGCCGCCCGTGCGCAGCTGCAGAACCATGGCATATCCATTGTTTCGGAGTCACTGTTTGGTGTGGGGCACCGGCAGGTAATCTTTGATATCGACAGTGGTCATGTCTGGTCGCGGCAGATCCCACCCATTGAGGTCTCCTGAAAAATCATGAGAGAGGTTGCATGAGCATCACCAAGGTCTTGATTGTGGACGATTCCGCAGTAGTGCGCCAGGTACTTACGGCCCTGCTGGGCGAGGCTTCGGGTATCGAAGTCATCTACGCGGTGGCCGATCCGCTTCTTGCCATGGAGCGCATGAAAATCCAGTGGCCCGATGTCATCGTTTTGGACGTCGAGATGCCGCGGATGGACGGCATTACCTTCTTGAAAAAAGTCATGCGCGAACGGCCAACGCCCGTGATCATTTGCTCGACCCTGACAGACAAGGGCGCCCAAACCACGGTGGAAGCGCTCGCCGCTGGTGCCTTCACCATCATCACCAAGCCGAAGCTTGGACTCAAGCAATTCCTGACCGAATCCTCTCGCGACCTGATCGCAGCGGTCAGGGCGGCGGCCAGTGCAAACGTCCACCGTTTGGTCGCACGCGGAATCCCCGAGCCGACGATACAAGTCAAGCACTCGGCCGACGTTATCCTGGCATTGGACGAAAACCAGGCGATGGTCCAGACCACCGAACGGATCGTGGCCATCGGCACGTCCACGGGCGGCACTTTGGCCCTCGAAGAGGTATTGACTGCGCTTCCACGGGTTTCCCCGGGAATCATCATCGTGCAGCATATGCCGGAAAAATTCACGGCCGCATTCGCCTCCCGGCTTGATGGACTGTGCCAGATCAACGTCAGGGAGGCACAAAGCAACGACCGCGTCATTCAGGGCTGTGCACTGATTGCGCCAGGTGGCAAACACATGCTGCTGCGACGTACCGGTGCGCAGTACTTCGTCGAAGTCAGGGACGGTCCATTGGTGAACCGGCACCGCCCATCGGTCGACGTGCTGTTCCGTTCAGTGGCTAAGTGCGCGGGGGCGAACGCACTTGGCGTCATCATGACGGGAATGGGAGATGATGGCGCTTCGGGCTTGCTGGAAATGCGCAAGGTCGGCGCCCGTACTGTTGCGCAGAACGAGGAGAGTTGCGTCGTGTATGGTATGCCCAAAGAAGCCGTCGGGCGGGGAGCTGTCGAGAAATCGGTATCGCTGAATGCAATCGCAAAAGAAATTCTTCAGCAATTGCGTTCCTGAGTGGCGGGCGCCTATCACAGGGCCATCGGGGCGAAGCGATCCTCCACGATGCGTGCGTCATGAATGAGCCAAAAAGCGGCGATTCGGACCGAATCTTAGCGGCTCCGCGACCTGCACAACAATGGGGCGTTCTGCCAAGGCCGTGAGGAGGTCAGGAGCTTCCCGATGCCTGATGTCACTGCCACCGATGGCGCAAGCGCGAACACTGTACGGTCAGCCCGCCGCGCGCCCCACCATGCCTTCACCGCGCATCCAGTCGAGGGTGTCGGCGAGCAGTGTGTCGAGCGGGGTTTCGAGGTAGTCCAGTTCGCGCCGGGCCTTGGAGGAATCCACGCGCAGCTCGTGGCAGGTCAGGGTGGCGGCTTCGGGGGTGATGTCGGGCTGCT
>Ga0307376_10004871_pt1 | contig 12215 bp, 23 predicted proteins | sample TR2MG_FD_202536 | JGI IMG/M metagenome (GOLD analysis project Ga0307376, IMG submission 202536) | Soil microbial communities from Risofladan, Vaasa, Finland - TR-2 | ecosystem: Environmental > Terrestrial > Soil > Coastal area > Acid sulfate soil | place: Finland: Risofladan, Vaasa | collected... | reverse complement strand
CACGTCTAAGTTCGATAAACGATTCATCGGCACAGAAGGCGAAGAACTGCTTCAATTTTCGCTTCTCGCGAGTTGCCAATAGCTGAATCTCCAGCATCTTGGCGGAAACGGCTTCTTCGCTCAGTTGCACTCCCGATTCCTCGATCTGGTCAGAGACCATCGATCTGAAATCGATTGATTCGAAATCAATGACGGGTAGAAGGGTAAAACCAAAACCGTCGACATTAGTGACCATTGCGTCGACGTTCTGGCGCAGGCTGTTCGACTCTTCGAAAGCCTGAACGAGGGAAGTCAATGATAGGGGCGGGTCGAGAATCTCGATCATATCAGCGCTATCTACCGACATCGATTGAGATTCAGTCTGCGCCTTTTTAAGGGCCAACCTCTCTTCCTCTTCATTTTCGAGATCGGGCCAATAATCTTCCTCGTCCTTGCGGCGTTTGGCTGGAAAGAAATCAGGAAGACAGTCCTGCTCTCCAACGAGATGGCAAACGACTCCATGAAGTTCACCGACTTCAGCCCCTGGATCGAGCGATTCCGTTCCTGGATTCTCGGGAACCTTTACATCATCAAACGAGTCCGTGTCAGGCATCGCTCGTCTCCCTATATAATCTTCACATCGAATTCCCGAGAAGCGGTTGGAAGAGTGTTTCTACTGAGCCACCAAAGCGTCATACCTACCGCCGTAATTCTGTCTGTATAGCCCGATCGTCTGTGATCGATTCTCTCACCGTAACCCATTTGCCTGATGATAGCGTCGGACAATTCGCGTTGCAAGTCCCAAAGCTCATTGGCCTGAACAGCGGGTCCGGCACTCGGATAAATTTCCAGGTGTTTATTGACCACATTCCGGAAAACTTCGGATGTCAGATGCATAACACTAGCTGGAGTGAAAGTGTATTCCTCGATGGGCCAATCGACTTCGTGATCCTGAATCGTTTTCCGCATCTGCCACGGATCGATCACGATGGCATTGGATTGAAACCGCTTCATATGACTTTCTATTGCCGATTCAACATCCCGAATCAGGGGAGGGTTATCCCTGGATCCAGGGAACACCGTGATATCCAGAAGCCGAAAAGGTTTGTTGGCGTCTTTGTCCGAGCCCACGGTCGCCACCACCGCCGCAGCCTTCGTTTGCCCCAAGTCGCAGCCAGTCGCAACAAACTCGATCGGGTCGGGCTTGACGAGGTATGGCAAGTAGGGCATCGTAATGCCATTAACCTGATCGATGGTGAGAAACGAATCGGCATCCTCGATCCATTCATTGCCTATCAAACGGCGATAAGTAGCCGGAAGCAAAATATGGCGTTGCTCTTCGAACCATTCCTTGGCCGTCCAACTCGGCAGCCATTTCTTCGTCGTCCTGAAGAACCACTGTGATGACTCCCTGGCGTATTCACGGAAGTTCCACTTGTAACCTCGCTTGACCCTTCCCGCATTGGACTCAACCCAAATCTTGACGCCCGGAAATTTCCCCGTTGCTGAGAGGAGCACCTCGAAGAAATCCTGGTCCTTCCAATCAACAAAATCATTGATAAGCAGCAGATTAAATTTCAAGCCAATGTTCGACGGGGCATCCGACGCAAGGATTACGAGTTGATTGTTGTTCTTCGGATTCTCTACGACATAATTGTAAAACTCAATGACTCCGAAAAATTTGGAATTCCGTCGAGATTGAGCCTTCATCTCGTCGCGAAACAGTTTCGCATTATCCTTGTCGACTCCGGCCGCGTAACCGATCTTGTTTTCACCGTCGAGGAGCCAGCAAAGAGCATGACATGCAAGACGACCGGTCTTGTCGTGACCACGAGGAAATTCGACATAGACCTTGTCATTGGAGAGGAGAGCCTGATCAATCGCGAATTGCCACGGCTCGGCCAACTTCCGATATTGGATGTTGTTCTCAAGATACCGCTCGTTCTTAATGAAGGACATCCAATCTATTCCCATGACGCTTCCAATCCTTCGCTCGCTACTTATAAGCTATCGCTTTTTCTTCTTGGAAGGTGGCCCCCTGAAACTTTTAAGTTCATCGTAGGTTTCCCGTTGTTTTTTCCTCCAGGTAGCAATGTCGTCGTTCTTGGACAAGATCACGGATAGAAGTTTACAAGCTGCACAAAGGCATCCAGGAATTGGAGCCTCTCCTTGAGAGTGCTTTTCGATAACCGAAATCATCGGCCTTTCGCGAGTCACGATCATCTTGAATTTATCAAGTTCTCTCTCGGAATTGGCGGTGCGAATCTCCGCTTCCTCCACCTTATTGAACAACCTTGCCTTGTCGTTGGAAGCTTCCTTGACGACGCTCGACAACTTGCGTTCAAGAATTACGTTCCTGGAACTCAATGCTTCTTTCGCATTCTCAAGTTCTTTGATTACTCGATCAAACTCCTCGATTTTCAAGTCTCTAACTCCGCAAGCGGTCCGCAAAGCCTGAAGTTCATCCTCGATCGCGGAGATTCCAAGAGATCTCACAAGACCGGCGAAACAATTTATGACGTTTCTCAGATCGGTCTTTTGCTTGGCCCATGGGGTTTTCAAAGTATCGATCACCAAGACGGCGTCGAAAGTCTCGAAAAGAGATTCGAGCGACTTACTCAGAATCTTGCCTAATTCTTGATCTTTCAACGTGGCCTCCCTACTTTATAAACAAAAGATCCGCATTCAGGGCAGCAACCTTCGGGAACCATTTCAGAATTGAATTCCATTCCGAAATCCGGAATGCTTGAAAGTTCCACAATTTGATCCGAAGACCCCGACCAACCACAGGACTCACAGGCCATCAAAATGAACCCATCGGAAAATTTCCCCAACAAGCCTATCATCTTTTCATCGAGTTCATTCGGGACGTGAAATTCAACAATAACTTCATTGCAATCAAGACACTCGACGGCAACGCAATACATCTCACCGCCATCTCCGTCATCATGCCCATAGGAAACGCAATCGAGATGGTGACCTATATGCCTAATCAGATCATCTTGATCTCTCACCATTTACGCAGGTGCTCCACAAAGTTCACATGCGGATTCAAGAGGAGTTCCACCGGATCCACAATATTCGCAGTTTCGAAAATTTCTCGGACTTTTACTTCCCTCAAAATTGATCTCTATGATGCCAGCGACAGCATCTCGAACCGATATCTTCGCTCCCGTAAGATCCGCCGGATGACCATTCTCGTCGAAGATGACCATGAAGCAAGTCCCTTCAGAATTCATTTCCACCTTTTTCATATCAAAAGCAACTTTCAAGAGATCAAACTATTGGATTTTACGATGTGAAAAGCACGTTCAAATGATCGGGCGAGCCGGATTCGAACCGAGAATGTCCACATCCCAAATGTGGCGGCTTTCCATTAGCCTATGGCCCGTCTCTGGTGGACTCGACAGGATTCGAACCTGCATAAATTAGATTGCAAATCTAACGCCTTCCCTTTCGGCCACGAGCCCGTTCACTTTCCCGTCCGTGTTCACAAAAAGTGAACAGAATACGGAAGGTGGGAGTCGAACCCACACGCTGGATTTGCAATCCAGTGCCTAACCGATCGGCTTCGGGTGCAGAAGTTTTACCGTTCCTCCCTTTTTCTCGACCCAACCCTTGAACCAATTCAGTTTCTTTCCGATTGCCCACTTTGCGATCGGCGCTGCATCAACGATCGCGCCGTCCCTGATCTCGATCGCGTAGCACGCATATCTGAGAACGATCCGATACGTTTCCACTGGTAGCCACGGGGAGAGTTGAACTCCCGTCCTATCTTCGTTTTGCGTGTTCTTCACGATGACAGTTCGCACAAAGCAACACGCACTTCTCAACTTCCTTTTGTATCCGTTTCCACGACAAATTGAAAAAAGAAGAAACTGTGAATTCCTTACCCTTCGGGTTCACATGATGGAAGTCAAGCGCCTCCTGGCACCTTGAATACCCACATTTTGAACATTGCCCTCCCAATAACGCGATAGCCATACCACGTTTTTTGTTTCTATGCCGATTGGCTCTGCATGAATTACAGTCAGTCGTTCCGTGTCCGGCACGTTTATCGTAGTGATACTTTCGACTACAACTGGCACAAACAATAAGCATCCCATTTTTAATGCGATCGGGATGACGGGTGTTATGTTTGTCCCAAGGAGAACACTTCAAGCAAAATTTCCTCTTTCCAAGATTTCTTTGCTTCCCGTCGATCACAATCCGGTTCGGAAAGTTTTCTGCACACCTCCTGCACTTCGGCATTGTTCTCAACTCTCAACAGACTTTCATATTGTAGTCCAATGAGAGGTGCTAATTTATTCTTTTTCTTCGAATTATGAGCCGAAGAGGAATCGAACCTCCATCTTTCGCTTATCAGGCGAACGCTCTTCCATTGAGCTACCGGCCCCGCCGTTCTCCCGTTGAACTACGTGGCCGCATAGGGCTACCTGGATTCGAACCAGGATTACTCGCTTATGAGACGAGCGTCCTACCATTGAACGATAGCCCCTGGCGGGTCGCCGGGGAATCGAACCCTCGCTGGTCGGATTTGGAGTCCGACCCGCTCCCAGGGCGCAACCCATCAAGACTTCCGCTTCGACTTCTTGGCTTTCTTCTTAGCTTCCTCCTCCTTCCTCTGATTCCGACGCCGACGGTTCCGATCTTCTTTTCTCGACTTTCTGCTGATCATTATTTCCCCCTTTCTTGCGCATCAAATGCGTATCCAATTTTTATCCGGCAACTGATAAAACCAAACTCCATCAAATTTTTTGACATAGCACACGTTGCCGTCTATGACTTGGATCCCTTCTACAAGCACGATGTCGTATCGTTCTGGCTCTGCGTCATCGGGCATAGGTCTTGCGTCTCCTTTCTGGCGGAAGCGGTGGGACTCGAACCCACGAGGCGTTCGCACACCCTACCCCGTTAGCAGCGGGGCTCCTTGGCCGCTCGGACACACTTCCCTGGCGGAAGAGGGAGGACTCGAACCCCAACCCCTCGTCGGGGATCGCACCGTCTTCAAAGCGGGCTTGATCCCATGATCAATTCCTCTTCCTGGCGGTGGGACTGGGATTCGAACCCAGGAGGCGCATAACCGCCTACATGCTTTCCGGGCATGTGCCATAAGCCGCTCGGTCATCCCACCAAATTTCAGGGAACCCAAGGGCCTCGGTAAGCGGTTATTCAGGAGGGCTTCGAAGAGGCCCAAGAGTTCAGTGCTTACGATCGTTTTGATCGTCCGCACGTATTACCCCTCCCGATACTCTCTGTGCGGACAGACCATGACCGCCGCATGTGGCAATCGAGTCTCTGGCGCATAGAGAACATCGTGGGCTCTCCAAATCAGAGAAAGCAGACGGAACGCACCGTCCACTATATAATACGACGAAAACAACGAAACGTATCCGAAATTCTCGAAAAAATACCTCAATTCAGATAAAATTTTTCGTATGGCTTTCCAGCGTTCCAGGACACATCCATCAAAGCCCAACTAAATGGCTCCGAGAACCGAATGAGAATGTCACAACTGAGAACGCCTCTCAATTCGCTGAAAGACGCTGTATCCACGCAATAGAAAATACTGCTTCGCGGCACCCATGCGTGATCAGGGATGTTCGGCGGGATATCGATGCCCATCTGCCTGAGTTCCAGGGCGGTGACTTGGTTCTCGCTATCAGGATCTTCCATGAGATTTTGATTCCAAAAATTTCTTACCCATCTCGGTGATTTCCCAACCATACGAAGCTACCACATAAGCCCCAGGAGATCCCTTATCGGACTTCCTGGTCTTGTCGTAAAGCATCCTGGGCTTCCGCTCGATAAAGCCAGCCCGAAGCAACCGTCGGATCACCGCGAGAACACTGCGATGTTTCCTCTTCAAATCATTTTTCCTGAACCAAGCTTTGGCGGCGATGCACTTCGGATCGCAAGGCCAGCCCTCCTCGCGACCGAAAGCTTCGAGGACGACATAATCCTTGCCCATAAAAACGACATCAGACATTCTTCGGATCCTCAAATCTTCGATTTTCCCCACAGGCAATTCGGACAAACCCACCTGCGTGCTTCGCCTTCGCCGACCCAGACCAGAAAGCGCTTGCACTTCAAACACATCTGGGTCGGACCTTCCCGTCCTCCCCGCAGTCTCGTGATTTCATCGTTCCTTCGTGCTATTTCACGAAGCAAAATAAGAAACTGCGCGACTACAGCTTCCGTATCTTTGCTCTTGATGCACCGACGAAGTTCCCTCTCTTCGAACCCGCCGATATCCCCAGTTGCGCCTTCACCTGTTTTCACCACCAGTTTCACGGTATCGACCTTCCAAGACGCCTCTTATGATTTCAGCCTTCAGGCATCCGAGCGTCTTAATCAGACAGGGCTCATGATAATCAGAAAGGCCGCGTATCCAGGCGACAACTTTCTTCAATTCTGCGGCGAGATCCCGCTCGGTTCCGGCTCTGGTTCCGCAGAAGAGACATTTTTGTCGGCCATTGTCCGATTCCATCTTCCATCCTTATCTCGTGACATGGTTTGAACGACTTCCCTCATGAGCTCCTTGTCCTTATCCGTCCATTTATAGGCAGGTGAAATCGGTTCACCGCCCAGTCCTACAGCATATCGAATGGGCACCCTCACCGGCTTCATGGTCGGCCAAAAGACAACAAGCATACATGGGACCGTTTCGGTAACCTTCAAACATGCCTGCTCGTCATTGCTGAAAGATCCTCGATACTCCCCATTTTGGATCGTCCGAAAACCGATAATCCAACCGGCCCTCGGGGGAATGGGGACCGCTTCCCAACTTCGACTGCCATGAGAATACAAACGCCTATAAATTTTCTTAACGGTCACTATCTTGCCCATCAATTCGAGCATTCTCTTGTGCCGCATTTTCCTCGCCTTCGATGGGCCTGATATCAGCTCCATAACCCGCTGTCCTCAACAAACCGCGAAGAGCGAACCGCGTGACGCACACATTGCAAAGAAGAACCACCGCGACTTCCTTTGCGAGAATCACCGAGTATTCCGCCATTCGGGAACATCCGTTTCCTTGACAAAAGAGTTTCACAGATCCATCTTTCCGGACAGTATACTCGCCAGTCCAAATGTAGCAGTAACGGCGAGATCGAGAAGTTTTTTCCCAACTTCCTCATGACTATTATCTTGCACGGCTTCGGTCAATTCCTTCCACTCCTCGGTAACGGTGCCAAGAATTTCATGAATACTGACATGGATTCCCCAACCCTTCTCGTGAAGCCTACCGAGGAGAGCCCCCCTTACTCTGGACAACGAATCGACAACAAGATCATTGCTCGCAACGGGCCTTCCGGTCCCTCTCGTTTGTTCGCGGCCTTCGAAACTGTTTTTGAATGCCAATGAAATTTCTTTCAATGCACCTCTGACACAAGAATCTACACCTTCAGGGATCTTAATATCGCCGCTTCCCGCATCCAGGGTCGCGGTATGATGCGGACACGGCAATGGACACCCGCATTGACGATTCGGATCATTGATGTCCTGACGAGTGCAGAATCTCTCCTTATCAGGATCGGACATCACTCCCTCCTTTATATCGCTATCGTATCGTTATCATATTGCTATCGTATGGCTATCAGATCACTTACCCCAAAACGAACGAAACAACCCCATTTAGTGGATTTCAGGAAAGGTTTCCGAGACGACTTGAGCCCCTACGTTTTTCATAAGACCTTCCAAGATCCTCCTGAGAGGGGATGCCTCGGACATGGATAGTCTTCTTTCGACGAGAAACTCCGAGAACTTACCCATGAAGATCCTACAGAACTCATCGGGAGTACTCGGAACCGAGAGGAGAAAGTCATCGAGTGCACGGCCCAAAACAGCGCATATAGCCTTCTCGGTATTAGGAGCCACCCCACCAATTCGCTGAAAACTGATGATACCTTCGGAGCCCTCGATCTCTTTCACGACATTAGCCGATAAGCAATAACCATCGATCCCTGCGGAAAAACCTTCAATGATAAGCAACAGCAACAAACTCTTTTTGAATTCGATCAGGGTCAGCTTCCGCCTATCGACGTCCGTGAGTTTTTCGCCTTTCATGATTCTGCAAGCGAAACAGCCGCAGATGCTGACATGCTCCGTATCCGAAGAGGGTTCCGGAATGCAGGCCATCGCCGCTTCTAAAGATTGCTCGACTTGCTCATCGGTCATGGACAGGATGGCTTTATGAAGTTTCTTTTCTCGTTCCGAAGGCATCTTTCAACCCTTCAAAGACTCTCTTCGCACCTGACATCATCACGAATTTGCATGATCATCTTGCCCAAGATGTTTTGTCCTTTGCCGGTCCTTAAATCCACACCCCAGTATTCATCGCCCCAGCGGTTCCCCTCCTGAATTTTATCATCGCCTGTTGCAAGGAGCTTGGTCCTGAGAATCGGATGCTGGAACTTCTGCACAAGCAGACCGCGCATGATGTCATCTCGTCTCAATAGCCATCCTTCGGGAAGTTTGAAACTGCGTGCGAATCTCTTGGCTTCTCCAGGACTGATCGTGGCGAGAATGTTGTGTCGGGATCTGTAGCTCGTCTTCGAGGCCTGATATGCATTCTCCACACTCGGATAAATCGTATCACCATACCTAACTTTCACCGGCCAAAAATTGGAAAGCCAACGATGCTCATTTTGAAATTCACATATCATTCGTCGACACCTTCAAACAACGTCACTACGATTCTGTCGAACATCCAGCCCCGCCAAGTCTTTCTTGGACCAAACGACGATTCCCTCGTAGCCTTGCTGATGGAACCGACGAAAGCTTTCTTAAACAGGTCACTGGTCTTATCGGTATAAAACAACCCGAACCAAAAATTCATATCAATGAAACCGCAACTGGACAGCAGTTGAAAGAGTTCACGTACCGCCTTTCCAATAGATCCCGTCACTGGGCCTTCGAACTCCACTGGGACTTTGCTCCAATCTCCGTCTTTGGAAATAAGTTCGATATTAATCTTGTCGGGGCGGAAAATGTTCCGTGTAATCTTCCATTTCGAATTATCGACTATCCTCGCCAGAGTCTCGGGACCTCCAACCCACAAACCGGCCCTGAATCTTACATGAAGCATAGAACCCGATCCGAATCTTTTGACTGCAATGGCGCTAAGATTTTCCCGGTTCATACCACCTTCCCTTTGCTCGAAAACATACCAATGGTCGTGTCACTCCTAAGATACAGAGGATGTTTGGGATATCCCCCTTTGGTCTTACCGAGACAGTAGAGATCGAACTCCGAGAGCAGTTCTATAACAACCGAATCCCTGCGTAGATGAACACCATGGGCACCCCACCCAGCTATTATGGGGCACCCCTGCATTATCGTGGCCCCTGCCATTTTCAGCAGCCATGCATCATTTTCCGGCCCTACCGGATCTACAACGGTTTTCATGACCTTGGGATCCGTGGCCCGGTAAGCAAAAATATTCATCATCACCAGACCGTCATATTTCCATTGCCGCGCAAAACCCATGACTCTTCTCACCGTAGGATCGTTCTTGAATTCATCGGCGGTAGAAGGATTCAAACCTACGAACATTAAAAGCCGCGAACCAGATTTCCACCGCCTGATGAGGCTATATCTCCAGATCCGGCAGAGAGAAAATTCCGCCGATGATTCAAGAAACAAATCGAGTTGTTCGGAGTTGCCTTTCATCTTCCACCTTTATCCCCCTGTCACGGTATTATCTCTATACCTTGCCGCTCATCTCGAACGCTCTACGCAATTGCAGCATGCGCTTGCTGAGTCCATTTATCCTACCTGTGAGCGCCGAGACGTTATCATTGAGCTCCTTTCGCGACGTGATGAGATAGAATCCTTTCACGCATGCTCCGATCGGCACGCCATCCTCGACGAGCCTCCTGATCGCGCACTGAATGCTGCGATCCGGCGACTTGATCTGCAAGCCGATGGCTTCCGCGATCTTTCTGGCCGGAGTCGCATTTTTCTCGCCCCGACCAAGCTCGGCCAGAATCTTCTCGTAAATTGGCGACCAATCTTTGTTCTTGGTTCTTGACATCACCATTCCTTCCAAAGGGACCACCTATCATCCGCCGATCTCGCTCCGATCAGCGGACAGATATTTTTCAAGCGACAACAGAAATTCTTCGGCTGTGTAGAAGACACACTCTATCTCGTGTCTCGCCCATTCATCACCGATCCCATTTTTGACCGCAAGTTTCAGCACGAAGCCGTTTTCGACTTTCCTGAAAGATCCGTGACGATGTTTCGCTGGGGAGTAAACCCCTCCTGGTAGCGTCATATTGGGTTCAGGCATCATTCCTCCTCAATGCAGGTTCTTCGCGAGCTCAACCACTTCGCTCGCGGACTTACCGTCCAGCATCTTCATGATTTCAGCCTTGTCCACGCCACCCAAGGTCTTGGCAAAAAGAATTTGCATGTAGGAACTCTTAAACACATCCGCTTCGGCCTTTGGCAGTGACTTGAAGACATCCTCGACGGACTGCTGCATCGCCTCATCGGATGATCCATCGATCACGGATTCCTTCTCAACGGACTGCCGCGTCGCTTCGTCGGATGAACCGCCGATCGCAGGTTTCTTCTTCTCGCAACCTGATACGAGCAACAGAGCCATAAGAACCGCAAGAACCATCTTCATCTTCTCTCTCCTTAACCATCCCATCCTATTGCCTTGGAAATCCCCGGAGTCATTCCCCCGAAAGAATCGAATCTCTTCATGAAGTATTCGTGCAATGGTCCTGACACAAAATATAAATGACCAGCCGGACCATAACGCCACAACCGAGCCATCTGGGCGTGGCTCAATTTATCTATGGCTTCTTCGTGCCTTTTGATATCGTTTTCGGTCATTCTGTTACTCCGGTTTAAATGGCAGATTGTGACAGACAAAGCCCGCAGCTTCTTTGTGACCGCCGCCGCCTTCCACCTTCGCTATCTCCGAGACATCGACTCCTTCACTGTAAAGGGATACCGTGAATACGGAACCATCGTGGATGTATGCAATGGTGATCGGGTAGTTTTTCCTGATCTCCATGGGGACTCCGGCATTACCCATAGCATATACATTAAGCGCGAATGCCTTGTGACCATGGATAGATGTCTCGAAACCGTAGCCTTGTCTCGCTTCATCAGGGCTTGCTGTATTCCCTGGCCCATCCTGATCCCCGCGTCGTCCCAACAAGCCTTGTTTCCGCACCACCTTTGCTGTCTCCCCTTCAGCTCTGTCCCGCACCAGACGCAGAGCTTCTTCCCGCCCTCCCTCGGCCTGACGGGAAATCGTGTCTCGTTGCATAGCGATCCGTGCTTTTGAAGTCTGGGGCCTCGAATCGCCCCTTCGCGGGAACCCACATTCAGAACTCCGAGCAGAGGTCACAAAACGCGCTCCACCCTGGGATCAGGTGAATCTCTGGGAGATCGGGAGCCCTCCACCAGGCTTCCTCGAACCATGTGTGCAGGGCCGAGGCGTCCCGGTCGAAGTACGCTCGATCAGCCCTTTGAAACTCCTCGGGCTTCAGGAACATCGGGAGAATGTTCGCCCGCAGGCTGTCCCACTCCCTGAGAACCAACGCCCACCACTCCGGGTTCGTCTCCTCGGCCATCAGCACCCCCGGCTTCTCTCCTGGCCCTGTCGAGATCGACCACCTGCGGGAACCCCGCAAAGTGGCCCCCTTTGCTCTTGTGCTCACGGAGCTGAAACTCGATTCGCCTGCCGAGCTCCGTCAGCGTGATCCTGGGGAACATGGCCGAGCCGTGGTCCACGATCAGCCTTGCGGCATCCAAGTCGTCCAGGCAGTCGATGTCGTCGTGATCGGGAAGCCGGAACGCTTCCTTCGCTTTCCCTTTGGCCTCGAAGAACCCGGCGAGTCTTGTCCCGTGCTCGGGCTCCCACTTGCAGGCGTCGGACGCTTGGCCGTACGTGTTCCTTCCCGTGTGCGCGGCCAGGTGCCTGTCCTGGTTCACCCGCATGTGGTCCATGTCGATCGTCCCCTGATTATCGACGACCCGACACCCCACATATCCGAGCAAGCTGAAATGATCCTTCCCCCACTTCTCGATTGGCACCGCTTCCATTTTACGTCTCCTCTGAATTCAACAATTCCTAATTCCAATCTGCCATCTCAAATTCTTCCGTTACAGGGCGAATTTTTATGCGGAAAAAGCCTGGCAACCTTCAGAACCAGCCTTTTGTAATCATGGATCTCTCCTTTCTCATCTGATAGTTAGGAGTCGCTCCGTAC
>Ga0307376_10004870_pt1 | contig 12216 bp, 17 predicted proteins | sample TR2MG_FD_202536 | JGI IMG/M metagenome (GOLD analysis project Ga0307376, IMG submission 202536) | Soil microbial communities from Risofladan, Vaasa, Finland - TR-2 | ecosystem: Environmental > Terrestrial > Soil > Coastal area > Acid sulfate soil | place: Finland: Risofladan, Vaasa | collected... | reverse complement strand
TCTGCTCCTTGATGCAAGCCCGGACAAATGACGGCGCGTTGAGAACCAACCACCCAACTGCGTCTTTGTTTTCGGTCATCAGTGCTCCCCTTCGTAGTGGGCGTGGGTGAGCTCGCACTGATCACAGTAGTGCTCACATCGTTCTGTCTTCCTGCTCAGCAGCTCGTAGCAGGTGTCGCACCAGTAGACGTGGTCGCATGGCTCGCGCTTCGGCAACATGTCATTGCACTTCTCGCACCAGTAGCAGTCCCCCTCTTCCATGTAGGGGAGTTTGGGACGCTCGCCGTAGACGAGGTCGTAGCCTAGGGCGGCGATATCTTCGGCGAAAATCATGCGATCGCCGTCGGAGGCGCGACTGAACGTAGCCTCTTCTCTCGCCCACAATTTGCATCGCTTACCGTGCATCACCTGGCCGAGATAAACGCGGCCCGTCCAGCTCCCAACCTCGTGCCGGTAGTAGCGGTCGTCCCGTCGGCAGTAGTTGACGTCGCTCTCGTCTAGTCTGTGGCCTGTTGCCAGTACATCAAGAATCGTCCGGGCCGCGCTTGCGGCCCGGACGATCCTAGATAGGCGTCCGTCGGAGTCATACTCCAGGGCGAGGATCATTCGACCCCTTCCTTCAGGATCTTCGCAATGGTGATGGCCTCGTCGAGGTAGAGCCGTCTGGCCTTCTTACCCTCCTTCTCTTCGTTCCAGTTCAGCCTGAAGAGATGGTTGATGTTGAACGTGAACTCCTGCTCGGTGAGCTGTTCGATCTTGATCGCCATTTCGGGGGTCACGTTGCGTCCCTGATGGAGCACGCTTAGCTTGATCTCGGTCCCCAGAAACTGGGCGATCTTCAACGCCTCCGCCGGGCGAACGTGCCGCATTACCGGGAAAATGGTATGGGTCTCACCGCTGTAGTGGCGCACCTCAAAGGTGTCCTCGTCTGTGATAGCTGCGATAGCGTCCTTGAACGCTCCCCTCTCGATTTCCCAGCGGCGCCTCTCAGCTTGGCACTCCTCGAAGAGTCGGGGGAGAGTCCTTTCAAGCCGGGCCGCGAATTGAACGATCTTCTCCTTCAGCTTCTTTCCCAGTCCGCCGGAGAAGGGGAGAGAGGCGTTGTCCTTGTTCCAGATTTCCACGCCGTTATCGCGGAACAGCTCCTTGGCTGAAGTCGTGCCGAATGAGACGTAGTTAGCCGCCTCGCTTCGTAGCGCGCTGTGGAAAGAGTCAATGGGGTCAAGGGTGCTCTCTTCCCTCTCGTAGGTCTGGCCCTTCCAGTAGAGGGCCACCCCGACTCCGGTCTTGTTGTGGTGCCGACGGACCACGTCCAGGATCACCCCCTCGTAGAGGACCTCCATGCCGCGCTTGGACACCTCTCGGTCGTTCTCCAAGAGCCATTGTTGAATGGGAGATACGCCAATCTTCGCCATCTTAGCGAGCACGTCGCCGTAGTCGGAGATCTCCGCGTTCCTGTCCGTGACTTCAATGATCGCTCCGCAGGGTGGACCTGCCGGCCGCCTCGACCTGGAGCCGTTGCGCTCCCGGTTATAGGCGCAAGCGTAGAAGCGATGCTTCGTGTTGCTCTCCCCGCCCTGCTGATAACGACGCCCTTCGCAAAGCGTCTTACGGCCGCACTTGGGGCAGTAGTAGGTCACCTTCAGGTTGATGGTGTCTATGTCGAGATAGTCTTCGGCGCTCACTAGGTCCTCCTTTGTTCAACGACTACGCCGACCCCTTCTCATTCATCAAAGGGCTTTGCGGGTTTTAGCGGGCTATCTGGGAACTGGGCTGAGGGGTCAACCCGTTCAGCCAACCTCCGGTTGAAGTCGCGGCCGCCCATTAGTCAACTTGGTTCTACCCCGAGCTCGGCCCGGACGAGTTGTCTCGGTAGGAGCTCCACCTGTGTCGTCCTCCAGCGCAACACTGATGCGGTCTAGGGCGTTGCCAGGACGGAGCTGGTCAGCCGGAACAATCATCTCTCCGCCGAACTCAGATCGAATGACGTAGGAGGCGACAAAGAGGCGAATATCGGTGTGGGAGCTGCACCCAACGCACGACTGGAAGACCCGGTGGACAACGATGGCCGGGACGACGGCTGATCTCTCCTTCTTCCAGTAACGGTAGAGGACTTGTTCGTTCTCAAGGAATCCTGGGAAGGGTCCGTGGCTATTGGTGTCCTTACGGGAGGGAGCTCTACGTGGCATCAGGGTCAACCTCCTTTTCCCGCGACCGCAGTGTTGCTAGAGCTTCGAGGACGGCACCAGGGTTCTCGTCCAGATCAATGACCTGGCAAGCGTAGTAGTCATACCAGTGGAGTTCTAGCGTGGATTCTAGCTTTACCAGAACGTCACCATTAGGGGCGAGCCGGAGCACTTCACCCAACCTTCCCTTCACAAACACTGATGTGCCCGGCCCTAGCATGAGCCCGCTAGCAGTCCTGGACGCGCGAGAAAATGATGCGCCGCATCACTGAATCACGTCCGTGGGGTCTGACTTGAGACCGGTGTCATCGTCGAGCTCTGCCGGAGTGAAGCTCGTGGAGCGCACAATTGCGTCTAGGACGCCCCCAGTCGTCATGAGGTGTCGGCGGACCAACCCTTCGTTGCAGACAACTAAGAGGCAGGTTAGCTGGGCGCGAAGTCCAGTGTCCGAAATCTCGGTCGCACGCTTCAGCTCTGCGTCGTAAAGGAAGTGCTCCGGCGGAACCCGGACGCAGGACGCCTCGATGATCGGCCGGAGCGTGGAGCTGGTAATGCCGCGCAGGCGACAGATCTCTAGCAGCTCCTGAATGGTGTCGGCGGGCATTAAAGCTCCGCCATTACCTGAAGAATGTTGGCGGGCATGTCAGCGAGAATCACAACCGGCGGCCGAACCTGAACCTGGACTACTCTTACGTCCGTCTCGGTGTAGTTCCAGTGAGTGTCGTGATCCATGATGGCCGGAAGTTGCGCGGCCGCCGCCGAGTAGGTCGGAAAGATCGCCGCGTGCTGAACGCTTGTCCAGCCGGCATACTTCTTAAAGGGGCCGTAGCCCCAGACGTAAGCGACTCGTTTGCCGGCCTGGAAGCCCGTGGTGGGCACCATCGACCAAACGACGATGAAGCCCTCAGAGGACTTCCATTTGAAGTCCTCCTCAAGGGCTAGCTTGGTGATGTCGGTGATTGGGGGACCGGTCAAACGTCCGCCATTCGATCGAGTGCGCTCTTTTTGACCATAGACCAGAGGTCGCTGAACCACCCCTCACATCGGTCACACTTGCCCTGGACTCCGTAACCGTTGTCCGGGTCAAGCTTGTAGTTCTCCTTTACTGCCTTGGTGCTCTTACAGCGACTGCACAGGTCGGGCTTGCGGCCAAGGTCAGTCATACGGCGGCCATCCGGTCAAGCTCGGACATGCCCGCCTGGGGACCAAACCCCGCATTACGGATAAGGTCCTCAAGCTCCTCTAGCGTGCTCAAGCAAGCGGAGTGCTCGGCGGACACGATCTGCCCACCATTGCAGTCCTCACTGGCGGAGAGGGGCTTACCATTGGGGTAGAGCACCTTGATGATCCCTTCGAGGATCTCGGGGGCCAGGGCGTCGATGCCGTAGACCGTCGTTCCGTAGACGTTCTCGAACTTACCCCCCTTGATCCTGTAGAGCCATTGATTGCCGTCCTCGCCTTGAAGCTCAAGGTCGCCGTCGTCGATGAAGGGGGCGAGGGTCTCGAAGATCCACTCGTCCTCCTCCTCCCGGCGGACGTAGTCCTCGTTGCCTTCGATGCCCACCGAGCCGTTGTCGGTGGGGCGAACGTAGAAGCAGCCCTCGGAGAGACCGTCGTTGACGGCATCCTCAAGGCCCACTGCGGTGCAGACCTGACGTTCGTCGTCCGTGTCCCAACCCTTTAGTTCGATTGCCTTGGCGTAGAGCGCCTTGGCCGCCGCCTCAACCTTCTCGGCTGGTATCTCCAGCCAGCCCTCGATTCTCACGTCGTATCCCATGCGGGGCTCCTTTCTGTTGCTTTCTACCTAGGGCGGGGCCCATTCATCAACGGGCATCACACGACGCCGCTTGGAAGAGGGGAAAGTCGCCTAGGACCTCCGCTGGTGGCAGGACACGAAGTTGGATGACCCGAATGTGGTATCGCTTCTCCACGGAGGTAGCTGCAACGATCCTGTCGAGGATGTCAGTTTGGCCTTTGGTGAAGTGGGACATGGCAGCCTCCCTCGCCGAGTCACGATCAGGGAAGGCGGTAGCGTGCCACGGCTCGGTTGCCGTCCACGAATCTCCGTCGGGAGTAGTGATGAGATACTGTGTCCCACCGGGGTAGTGTGCCCCGCCGGCCCGCCGCCACTTGAAGGCCACAACGTAGCCTTCCTTGAGAATCCTCTGACCCCTTGAGCAGATGTTCCGGACTTCGTCTGCGATGTTCACTAGCCCTCCTTTCGTTGCTGCCTACGGCATCCCAGGCTCATTCATCAACGGGCCTCTCCTGGCAGTTAGCGGGCTACCCCTGGGGCCGCCAGAAAAAGCGTCGAGCCCGGCGGGGAACCACTCCCGCCAGGCTCGACTGACCACCTTGATGAATGGACCCCAGAGGGGGCGGCCCGAAGGCTACTCCTCCCGGGGGATCTTGACCGTTTCCCCGTATCGCTCCGTCGGGCTGTGGCAGCCCTCGTAGATGCACCAGAGCACGCCTCGGAGGTTCTCCGGCTTGGTCTCGGGAACGAGGATGTCACCGTCCGTGAAGGCGATCACAACCCCGTCGTAGCCCTCCTGCTGGAGCTTGTCGAAGGCGGGGATGAAGTTCGATCCGCCCCCGCCCGACAAGTGCTCCGCAAGCTCGTAAGCGTCCTCGACCTCCACGTCGTCGTGAACCGCCGCGTCACAGATCACCGCTCGGACCCCGATTCCGAGATCCTCGCAGACCCCCTGAATTTCGCTCAAGCCTTCCTTGAGCATTCGAGTCCCAATCGACCCGGAGGTGTCCACCATCACGCAGACGGGGGCGAACCCGTACTTCTTGAGTGAGGGCATGTATTGCCCGAGCGATTCCGAGCGACGGCTTGGCCGACCGTAGGTGTAGTCTTGGAGCCGACCGTTCTCGCCCACCCACCGGGCAAGCTGCTCGCGCCAGTCCACCTTGGGGTCCGTGATCTCGTCGATGAGCCGTTGGAGCGATCCGGGGAGCGACCCGCGCCCTTTCTGCTGTTCGTGGGCCTGAGACGCGGCCACAATGCTGATCTTCCAGTCGGTGTCGATTCGGTTCTGGGCTCCCTTGTCCCCACCGTTCGCCGCCTTGCCCTCGTCGGAGTCGGACAAGTCGTTTCGACCATCACCGTTCAGGGGGTCCTTGCTGGGATCGTTGCCCTTGCCCTTGCCGCCCGTCCCTGAGCCCTTGCCCTTGCCTGAGCCCTTGCAGTCGGGGCAGGGCTTAGACCCGCCCTGACCGTGGCCCTGACCGTCCCCTTGACCGTCCTGGTCGCCCTGACCGTCCCCTTGACCGTCCTGGCCTTGCCCTGGGTCCTGCTGACCCGACCCGCCGCACGTCCCGCACTGGCCCTCTTGGGCGAACGTGACCATCACCGAGTCCTTGAGAAGATCGTCGTAAATCTCCTCTGCGGACCAATCGTTGTACTTCGTGTCGCACAAGCAATCTTCGAGCACCTCGATGTTCACATCAGCCATATGCTTGATGATGAGGTTGATAGCGTAGTCGTGCGCCATGTTCCAGAGCTTCGGGATCCGTCCTTGCATCCGGTCGAAGTAGAGCATGGCCGGGTGCAAGACCTCGTGACAGACCACAAAGCAAAGCTGGGGGTCCGACAGCCCCTTGGCAAACTCGGCGTTCACGATCAAGGTCCCGTCTTGGGAGACGGCCGCCGTGTGGACGCCCTCGCCCTGCCGGGAGAGCCGGGGTCGGAGTTTGAGGGCGAGTCGCCCGAAGAAGGGGAGGCGGCCCAAGAGCTTCGTCCGGCTCTGCGAGATCCTCTCCATCACATGATCGTATGCCTTCTGGAGCCTCTTGGCTTCCGCTTGGCGCTCGGTCTCGGTCAGCGTGGTCATTGTGGTCCTGCCTTTCTGCCCCCTACGGTGGTCCGGGGCGATTCATCAAACGGGTCGAGCGTTCCTTGGCTCGATTCCCACTCGCTACGTCGGACCCTTCACATTCATCAAACGGGTCCGGTTGATGAATGGTCCGGTCATTCCGTAGCAGTTGCGAGGAGTTCGCGCCAAGCCAAGACCTTGATCCCCCAAGGGGTGATTAGGTGAATCGCCTGCGCGTCCCCGTCATGTTCTACCCGAACATCGGGCAGATTTAGAAACTCCACCGCGTTGTCTGGGATTAGCCACAGGAAGGCGTCGACGACCGTAGTGATGTGGCATGGCACGAATCGTGACCTCGGCTCCTTCGACCCCTGACGGTAGACCAGCAGGTTTGGATCATTGATGCGCCGGAGGCGCATCTTGACCGGGATCAGCCCGGCGACTAGCCCGCTAAAGAAGTCTCCGTCAATGTAAAAACAGGTCGGGTCTTGCTGGGCCAGCCGCTGCTGGCTTACCCAAGCGCGGGCTGGACCGAGCCGCGACTTGAGCAGGTTGCCGATCCGAACGTCGTCCCCTTGGGGGAGCGTTAGGGGGTCGATCAGCTTCGCTCGCTTGAGCCTTTGCAGCCTAAGTCGGATCTGCCGCTTCGTTTCGTCAGCGAGCTCCTTACCGAGCCGCTCGCGCCGCTTGGCGTCGAGCAGCGGACCAAACTCTGCCCTGACCCACCGCTCGATCTCCGTCCGGTTGTAGGGGGCTCGGTTGGCATGGGCTCGACACCAAAGCGCGGCCACTCGTTTAATGAGGGCCGGCTCAGTCATGGAGGCGAGGGCGAGGGCGTCTAGGATTCGGTTGGGCTGGGCCACGCCCTAGTTTATCGCATCGACGGCCCGCACGATGTCGTCTAGCAGGTACTTAGTGCAGCACTGATGCCGTGGTTGGTTCGCCGCTTCTCCGGTGTAGCAGTAGGGGCATACATGCCTCTCGCAGTCCATGCATTGCATTGCGTATTGCCTCTTACGACAGATAGCGCAGCGTCTGAAACGCGATTGTCTATCCCATCCTTTCGACTCAGTCATAGATGGTGCGGCCCGTCCATTCAACCTTGTCCACCAAACCCTCCGGCCCGGTGATGACCATTTGCTGGCCCTCCAGGTCGGACTCAAACGAGCAGCCCTCGCGTTGAAGCTCGGGTAGTTGCACTAGGAAGGATGATGGGAGCTGAGAGGCCCACGCTTCTCGGAGGCTAGCGCAGCCTAGATGCGCGTTCGCCACCAAGACTCGACCGTTGACCTTGTAGAGCAAATAACGCCGCTCCTGGCGTCGATTGCCCCCGGTGACGACGACCGCGATTAGGGCGGATCTAACGGGCTGGAACCCGGCTTCAACCCAGCGCACGGTGTAGGACTGGGACTCCCCGGCGATCAGCGACATCAGCGATAACGTAGTCTCGTTGAAGTTGTCGCGGACGTGCTGACCAAAGGTCCTCTGAATGATGTCCATAGTCCGCTTAGTGCGGAGCGAGGGCGATTCGCGGTACTTGTCTAGGGGAGACTTGGCCCTTCCTGCCGCAGCCGTAGTAAACGCCTGACGCCCATTTCGGAGCCCTTCCTGCCGACGCTTCTCCGCCATCAGGGCCTCGACGACCGCTCGCTTCCGCCCGTTGACCGAAAGGTAGCAGTCGACGACGGCGACGGCCTGCGCCCGGGAGAGCGGCTTGCCGATCCAGCGGTTAGCGAGCCGTGCGATCTGGGCCGACTCAGGGAGTGAGGCCAGGGCGAGGATGTCTAGGATCTTGTCTTTGCGAGCCACGGTAGCCTCCTTTCAATTCCTACGGTGTGTTACCCGCGTTCATCAATCAAGGACCCCCGAACCCCCGAGAACCTATTAGCGGGCTACCCCGTGGGGCCGGTACAAAAGAGCAGGGCCGGTAGCCTACGCAGCTACCGGCCCATGCCCCGAAAGGAATAACTTGATGCTCTGGGCTCCGGCCCGAAGGCCGGTCGAGAGGCGAGTCCTTCGTCTCGCCCCTCGACCCCCGACGCCGTTAGGCGTTCGGGTTGAGCGCGGCCCGGAGGTGATCGAGGAAGGGAGCAAGCTCGGGGTCATGCTTCCCAGCCGTGGCAGCCTTGATGAGCGCGTTGACGTTACCGCTGTTCGCGGCGTAGGTCAGGATCGCGGCCGACGCATACTCGCGGCCCGAGGTCGTGACCCAGGCGACCGCTCGCAGGAACAGTTCGGGGATCCGCTTCCCGAGAGCGTCTCGCTCGTTCGACATCGGTGCAGCGTGCTCAGCGAGCGCCGTGACGATGGCGACCAGGCGATCCGGCTCGTTCGCCCGAGGGGGCTTTGGGAGGGCCTTCTTCGGGTCGAGGAGGACACCCTTCACGTCAGGGATCTCGTCGCGGAGACGGACGAACGCGGTAAACTCCACCGCGTTTTCTTCGCCCAGCAGCCCAGCAGCCACGTCGTAGACCGAATCGTTCGCCTTGGCGGCTTCCAGACTGCGGCCCATCATCTCCCAGGTGCGGGGAGTGGCGAACGCTCCAACCTTGTCGGCGTCCTTCGGAAGCGAGGAGAGGATTCCCGGCTTGAAGCGAATGAAGGCCGGGACGACGCCGGGGAGCCCGTTCTGGGCGGCCCAGAGGCACCATTCGTTGGCGTCCACGTCAAGCTCGAAGATCGCGCAGCGGTTTCGCAACGCGGCCGGGAGGGTCGTCGCTCCCGACTTGTCCTCCTTGCGGTTGGTCGTCGCCATGATCTTGACGCCATCACTGATCTTGAAATCGCCGCTCTGGCGTTGCAGGACCAGCCGGAAGGCGGCAGTCTGGACGGACGGGGCAGCCGCGCCAAGGTCGTCCAAGACGAGCACCCCACGGACGCCGGGGACGCAGAGCCGACGCAGCCAGGTCGGAGGGGCGTAGAAGGTGGCGTCCTTCTCTCGCCAGGGGAGACCCAAGAGGTCCTCGGGGAGGTGGGAGCAGAGGTCACGAACCTCGACGATCACGTCGCCCCCCATTCCAGCGCCCACGGCTTCCGCCAGGGCTGTCTTGCCGATTCCGGGGGGACCGGAGAGCAAGATGGATTGCTCATTGGGCATTGCGGTGAAAAGCGAGGCGGCCTTTGCGAACTTCATGGTGATATTCCTTTCGTTGGATGAGGTGAGAGCTTTCGTCTCTCAGTGTCTACGTCGTCCGGTGCGCATTCATCAAACGCCCCGGTCGGCGCATCATTGGGTCTGTTGTTTGGGCTCGCCGAGCGTCTGCCGACAGCTCGACCCACGGTAGATTTTGCGCACGTTGGCCCAGGGGACGAGCTTCCCACCCACCGTAAAGCCTTCGCCCTCGATGTCGAGCTTGATCGGGTTACCGTCGAACATGGCCCGCAGAGGGGCTACAGGACAGAGTAGGAGCAATGCGCTGACGATGTTCGAGGGCCTGTCTCCATTGAGCACGATCACGCGCTCCGCGCCCGTGGTCTTGCTGCGGAGGTAGATCCGGGGCTTGGAATTGTAGGTCCCACCGTCCACGATCATCAAACACCCGGCGATCTCGGTGATGCCTACGCAGTTGTGCGAGACCTTCGCCCATTTCTCCGTCTTTGAGTACTCGTCCCTCCGGCGAATCCTGAACCGCCGCTTGGCGGCCGCATTTCGACGGGTAGTGAGGTTGAGTTGCTTTCGGACGTAGGGTCGGTTCTTGGCCCTCTCAGTGCGGACCGCTTTGATGCGCTGAATCGCGGCTAAGGTCTGGTCGACGGTCATGCTAATTGTGCCGCGTACGGGAACGTAGAGACTCCTGATGAGGAGCTTCACGGTGTTCTTGGTCGGGCCGTAGTAGTCGCGGCTGTGTTCGCTGATGAAGTCCTCCTTCTCCAGATACGCCACCGCGAGCTTGATGGTCCTGACGTTGTTCGACATACTCACCCAGGAGAGCGAGCTGAGTGCGGATGCGTCGTCGAAGTGATCGGCGAGTGCCATGTTAGTCCTTCCTTTCGTCGACTACGGGGGGCTCGGCTCATTCATCAATCGTTATTGATGCGCTCCGTAGGGGTGTGAGCGTTAGCGGGCTAACTTCCGAGGGGGCGAATTACTCGGTCTCCCGAGTAATTTGCTCGCCATGAATCAGGACGTTCACAGTAACGGTGCGCGGACCCCAAGCCGGTTGCTCTCGATTCTCCTGCTGTTCGTAGACCACCGCTTCCCAGGGGATTTCCTCGATCTTGGGCGAGTGATGGTCCGAGCCGTCGTGGTGAATGAAGGATCGGCGGCCCACCCAATCAGTTTTGACCCGCTTCCCCTTTGAAATCGCGGCCCGAACCCTGGGGCCGCCAAGGCTGACAATCGCCTGCGTCAAGTCCTCGGCGTTGGTATCTCGGAGAAAGGTGCGAACGATGGGGCCGCGCTTGAGCCGGGTCGCGACGTGAATCCTGTCGTCCCTAACTAGGCAGACGACGTATCCGTCTTGGTGGGTTAGAGCGAAACAGATGTCGCCGCGAGGCCTTGTCCGCTCTTGCTTATTCCACTCCGCTGCCGCGTCATGCTCTGACCAGTGACCGGGGAAGGGCTTGTATTCCCTGAAAGGCGGCCGATCGAATGCGGCAGCGTAGGCAAGGTTGAGGCGCGTACTCAGCTCCGAGAGGTAGCTCACCTCTCGTTCCCATCCGTTCTGCATTCTCTGACGACCGCTGTAAATCTCCTGCTGGCGTTGTAACTCGCCGGCCGAGCCGGCTCCGTAGATCGCTTCGAAGATTGCCTTGCCTCGACCGTAAGGGGGGACCGTAGCTCGGATGGCGTCCTTGATTCGAGTCTGGGTGATGGGCGAGGAGCCGTGTCGCTCTCGGGTCAGTTGAGCCGTGATCCGAGCAATCCGAGCCGGCTCGGTCATTCCGGCCCACGCTAGGCCGTCGAGAATGCTTGATGCGTCTGCCATTTAGGCCTCCTTCCACATCCTACGGAGGTGCTGGCTCATTCATCAACGGCTGCGCAAGCCCGCTAGGAGCTCGCGGCCATCCGCTTGACGGCGAGGTCGGACAGCCGCTCACGGAGCGCGTCGACCAGCGCGGAGTGGGTGGCCCACTCACCGAGGGCCTTCCCGGCCTTGTCCGCCGCATTGTGGAGGGTGTTCCGGGTGTCCAGGATCTGCGCGTCCAACTCGGCGATCAGGTCAACCTGGTCGCCTCCGGTGTCGTCGGTGTCCGGGACCACCGTGGCGTCGACCTCTGGGGGCAGTGGAGCCGGGGACTGCTTGACCGAGACTGGCTTGGGCTCGCCAGGAACGAAGAACTCCGTCCTGCCTTCCTTGCGCTCGACGACGAGACCGATCTTCTCAATGAGTCCGCAGGCGATCGCCCGTGTCACGTTTAGCTCGTCGACGATCTGGATGCGCGATACACCGCCCTCGCGCTGGGCTAGTTTCAACACGTTGTCTTGGTGGGCCGCGTAAATGGCCGTGCTCATTCTGGGCATGATGTCCTCCTTGTTAGACATCTCTTTTACCCGTGACTGAGCCCGCTATTCTGCATTACTCATAAATGAATGCGACCCGAAGGCCGCATCACTTATGCCCCTTGGGGGCGACCCGAAGGCCGCCCCCGTGGTGGGCTAGCTCTTGGGAAGCTGGGAGATCAGGTCGAAGGCGTCCTGACGCATCTTGGCTCCCGTTCCGAACGTTGAGACCGCCCAGGGGTTCCCGTCGTTCTTCGCGGTCCGATCATTTGCCACGAATTCCGACACGCCCAGGAACACGTCGAGCTGAGTCGTTCCCGTGTTCCCCTGCTCGTCGGTGGGGGCCTGTTGGCCCGCCGAGGCATAGGCGGCCTGAGCCGTCTTCCGTTGCTCCTCGATCCGGTCGAGGATCATTTGGCGAGCGTTCTCGGCCCGCGTCGAGACCTTATCGAAGGACTTCCCGTCCTCGTCGACCTTGCGCTGGGAGGGGAACAGCCCGGAGACGACCTTGCGGATTTGGTCGTCAGTGATGATCCGTTGCTTGAACCCTTGCTCGCCCTCCGAGCCGACGAGCGCGGTACGCTACCGATCAAAGTAGCCGGTCTCGGCTGCGATCACGTTGTGGAGATCGGACATCCGCTCGTCGATGCTCTTGGTATGGCGGACCTTGACCTCGGTCTGCATCCGTCGAGCCGACTTGACGCCGAGCATGGCTCCCGTCGAGGGTCGGTAGGGGGTGAACATCACCTTGACCGCGTGGCTT
>Ga0307376_10004869_pt1 | contig 12216 bp, 16 predicted proteins | sample TR2MG_FD_202536 | JGI IMG/M metagenome (GOLD analysis project Ga0307376, IMG submission 202536) | Soil microbial communities from Risofladan, Vaasa, Finland - TR-2 | ecosystem: Environmental > Terrestrial > Soil > Coastal area > Acid sulfate soil | place: Finland: Risofladan, Vaasa | collected... | reverse complement strand
TGGGTTGCTTTACCAGAAGCGATATGTTCTTGTTCCCTAGCAAATGCTTTATCATAAACTACTTGAGCATCTCCAGATTTAGATATATCTTTATATAACTTCCATAAATCTATCTTTTTCTCTAACATAGTGTTAGTCTTAATCGAAGCATCTTTTAATTTCTTTTCTGCTATTGTCCAATTTTTTACAACAGAATTAGCAGATTCACGAGCAGCTTCTGCAAATTTATTAAAGTCAAAGGTAGTATACCTAGCATATTCAGAAAAGCTAGAAAAAACATCTTTTAATTCTTTCTTGGCTCTTTTTAAGTATTTATCTGTGGCAGAAAAAGGATCTCCCTTTATAGCACCTTCTAATCTAATACTTGTCATAGCCTTTTGAAATTGTGCTAATTTTGATAACTCTGTCTTAGCTGTAATTAGACCTCTGGCAAATCTAGTACCATCAAGTCCAAGACCTATAGTAATTCCGCCAACTCTAGCAGTCATTATTTATCACCCTTCTTAATTACTTTTACTGGTATACCTACACTAGATAAAACAGACCTAACCTCTCTGATATCTTTACTTTTAGGCTTTTCATTCCATTCTAAAGTCTTCATAAACTTATCCCAAGCTTGTTGTTTCTTTCTCATATATGATTGATCCGCCCCCATAGGTGGCATTGATGCATAGCTAACAGCATTAGCTAATACAATTGCATTAAATTTACGTGAGTCAAGTTCTTTTTTCAAACACTTTCCAAAAAATAAATATATCTGATCTATCGTAAAATCATATTTCAATGAATCTAAAGATGTAGCAATCCCTTGAGATAACAATAGGTTAAATATATCTGCAATAGTAGTTTTGGATTCTTCACTTGCTACTCTTTGGAGTCCAGTTCCTCGCTTTGCGCTCCCATCTCTGTCATCTTCATTCCGAATAGGGAGCTTACCACGTTTTTTAATATTGTAGAATTTTGTTTATAAATTATCATTGCTATTTTGACACCATCTTCTATACTTAACATCTCAATATCTTCTTCAGGCTTACCTACTGTAATAGCAATAATAGTTTTTACTTCCTTATTTGCAATAGTAAAGACTCTTAACATATCAAAATAGGAAATAAATCCAGCAACTGGATCTACAAATATTTTTTTATCATCCATCTTATCCAGAACTGTCTCTAACATAGTACTAATTTTAAATAGAATTCCAAAACTCCACGGTTTAATAGTAATCTCTCCAACTTTTGCTTCTGGAAAAATTATTTCTTCGTCTGTCTTCTTAATCTCTTCCATTATAGATTCTCCTATTTATCAAAATAATCTTTTACATTGTCCATACTAGTATCTTTCAAATCATCAATTATTGGCTTAACCTCAGTAATCTCAGGATCTACAAACTTTTTCTTTTTAAGTTTTACCTTTGGCTCTACTTTCTTGCCAACATTAACTACTTGAGATTTACTACATCTTCTACATTTGTATTTCACTAGATCAGATACTATAACAATACTATTTGATGAATCACAATGTATACAATTCACTGTTTTCCACTCTTTCATTATACCCCTCCCAACTTATACCACAATGTGATAGCTGTGGTAGTAGAAAATAAATCCTACTACCACAGTTAAGTTATTAATATTTATGCAATATCTGCTGTGCTCATATACCCATAAGGTTTAGATGCCCAGTGCCCGGTATTATAATGCAGAACATCTATAACCATTGGTCCAGTCCACCAATCTTCTGGATTGATAGAGATAGGTCCATCTGGACGAAGTGTACACTTAGGAATATAGTATACTAAGTCTTGACCTACTGAAGTAGTAAATCGAAGTACAGCACATCCTTTTTGTTCACTAAGTTCAAATGGTGCATATGTATCAGTTGCCAATAACGATGCTAAAAAGAATCTCTTTATATTATCAGCATTCATCTCATCAAATGTAAATGGAATAGTTATATTAACTTCTCCCAAAACATTATGATCTTTCCTACGTTTACCATTATCTGAAATAAAATGGTCAATATATGTTACTGCTGGATTAATTTCAGAAGTTACAATATTACCTAAACTATATGTAGACGTAATCATAGTAGCAGTTGTTAAATCGTCCCATGCGATAGTAGCATTGTAGTACAATGCCACTTGACCAATTGTATAATTATCTGTTGAAATTTGCCCTGCCATTCAAAATCATCTCCTTTATTTATTAAAATCGTGATAAGATTTTATATCTTATCACAATTAACTCTTTGTATAAATCTACTAATCATTATTTATACTATGATTAATTCCAGTTACTCTAATAGTTTATGAGTTTCTTCTTTACCATATTCAAACTCACTTAATTGTTTAATATTATTTGGAACTCCTTTTTTATCGACACCTAAAACTTCAGCATAAAGATTTTCAAGCTTCCAAATAAAATTTTCCATGACTAATTCTTGTCTTTTTTGTTTTATATTATTCATTACTTCTAGATATCGATTTTCAAATTGTGAACAATCACTTATATCATCAAGCTGATTAAAAACAAAACCTATACCATGTTTCTCAACCCATTTCTCAGACTCTTTACACCAACAAGCTAAAGATGGAAGTCCTGCCTGTAAATATTCTTGAGCTTTATTTGTAAGAGTAAAATTAACCTGGTCTTTTTTCCCATCTTGATTATTAAAAATCAATATTCCATATTTAAACTTAACTAATTGTTCCATCATTTTATTATATTCTGTAGGAGGATATAATATAGCCCCTATATCATGGTATGTTTGATAGGCAGTTATATTACCACAAAACATATAAGTTTCATTTCCCATTTCAACAAGTTTATGAATTATGTCGTATAGATTTCTATACGAAAATTCACGATTTGCCAGATCATCATTAGGAGGATTTGCTCCACCTTCATATACAATACCTTTTCTTTTAGATATATCGTTCTCTTCATATTTTATAATCCCATCATTACAATAGGAATACAATACTGTATTTGGTATTGATACTTTATGTAACTCATTTGTCTTAGATTGAATTGGTAAAGATACGTAAACTAATCCATCAGCTGCATTAAACATTTCTCTTTCTGGAAGAGGAATTACATGTCTACGTATTGAATCAAGATCATGTAAATCAACAATTAGTTTTACATCATCTTGTTTATTCATTCCATTGATAATATCTCTTATAATTTGTACAGGCCAATCAGGTTCTGTATCCCATGTAATAATTGAAACCCCTGAGTTTATTAGAAATTTTACTGTTTCCTCTAACTGCTTTTTATTCTGCCATACAAAATAAGTGTCATACTCTTCTGTACCATATGCAACTTTATCACCAGCACCATAGATTTTATACCCTACTTTTTTAAGTGCTCTCATTTTTTTAATACATCTAATACAATGATGAGATGCTAACTCTGCAATCTTTATAGGACTTCCTTTTTTATCTAAAATTAGTTTATCGTAATCAATCATTTTCACTTTCCTTTATATTTTTACATACCGGACTATATAATTTGAAACGGTTATAACATTATCCCCTGCCTCTTGCACCCCCAGTATTATAGGTATACTTTGTACAGCACTAAATCTTCCAGTACATATTGAAGAATTATTATGTAAAGTATTGATAATACTTTGAGAAACATCTAAAGCCTTTTTAACTGTATCAGCCTTCACTCGTACTTGTAATGCTGCTTCTTGTCTACTCCCATCAAATGATGGTGGAGCACCACCATATGGAATTATAGTAACACAATTAGTTGTTTCTGGCTCTATTCCTATAAAAAGATTAGTCCCAAAAGTTAAAGCTGCACCTAGCTCATCACAAATTGTATGCGATGCTACTAAAGCACCAAGATATGTTTTTAAAGAACTTGCTACTGAATCAGCCATATTATTTTATGCTCTCCTTATTACTCTACTAAGTAATTTATTTGTATCTAAAGTTATAACATCAACATCAGTCTTGCCTTTTCCTTTTCTAACAACTCTAGTTGCTCGTTTAACTGAATCTCTTATATTGGCAAGTTCGTATAACATTCCAACATAGTCTCCTTTATTTTCCATCCAAGGAGTTTCAAGATATTTAGGTCCAGTACCTTCAGTTCTAGCTCGTGGACTTTGTTTAGAAGTATAATAATTTATATCTTCATGTGTCCATAATGCAATATCTTCACCAAATTCGTTAGTTCTATAGAATTGTACTAACATATCCATTTTATTTACTGATCTTAACTTACTAAGTGGTACTTCAGCATCTCTCACTACAACTTGACCTTCCCCACTACCACTGGCAACAACTTTATACCCAGGAAAAAATTGTAATGTTACTTCTCCACTCCTTCTCAACTCACCACTATCTACAGGAGTTAAAGGTAATGCTTTAGATAATAGATCAATCCCTATTTCAGAGAGTACCATAGCAGCTTTGTACTTCATAGCTAAAGATAGTTTGTCTAAATTTAACATAGTCTCATTTATACCAAACTCACTCAATTGAGCGGTAAGTACTTTAGCTGGCCCAGGTCTTTTACCACCAGTTGTTGGAGCAGAAGATAATCTCTCATCAAGAAAAGTTGGTATCTTTACACTAAATTTCATGCTCATTCTAGATACACCTTTGTATGATCCCAAGTACCTACAACATCGTATTTCTTTTCAAAACCTATAACTTTATAAGTCTCTTCATCCTTATAAAATTCATATCCATACTCAATAGTATAACTTGGTGTTATCCAAACTTCAACTGTATAGGTTTTTTCTTCCTTGTTAACATCAATAACTTTACCTATCTTTTCTATCCAACGACATGGTACTGAAGAATACACAACAGTTTGAGTAATAGTACTCCAACCATCTTTAGCTGTGCTATAGACATAATCTATCTGGTGATTCATCAAGCTTGCTATGATACTCATTAACTTACTCCCCTTTTATACCAATCTTGTTCCACATCTTCCACAGAATTTATTAAAACTTTTATTCTTACTACCACAAGTTTCACAGATAAACATAGTTTTTATAAATACAGGTTCTTTAACAACTCTTTTTTCTTTGAATCCTTTTAAGCTAAGAGTGATAACAGTAGATTGTAATTCTAACGTATTAACCCAAGTAGATTTAAAATCCTGTTTTGTATCTGAACCTTTAACTGTTATACCGTCTTTATTAGCGCAATTTAAAAGACTATTACTACTTGACGATGATTCAGAACTACTAGTAGAGATAGAATAACAACAAGCCATACTATTTAAAGTATCAACATTTATATCACTCTTAGAAGAGGTATAACTATCCCATGAAGTGTCAGTATAAGTCCAGTATGGGTAAGTCCAGTATGGGTAAGTCCAGTATGATGATTTATAATAAGTAATAGGTTTATACGGTTCTTCAAACCAAACTTCAACTCTGATTAAACCATCTTCAACCCTATCTCCTCTATATTTAGAAATCTGATCAGTTTTTTCTATAAACTTAAACCTATTCCTAACAGATCCTCCTACTTTTTCTCCTTTTAGTTCAACTGTACTATTTGCATTAACAACTATTCTTTTACTATCTAATACATCTTTGCCATCAATATCAATACTTACGACAGCTCTACGAGAGTTTAAATTTTTTAAGATAATGGAATATTCTTTCCCAAATGGAAGTAATATTTCACCATTAGTTTCTCTTAAAATTCTACCATTACTTTTAATTACTACCACGAAATTATTTTTGTACGTCATAATATCCTCCTTTAACAGGCTATGGATTAAAGCCTCTTTAGTTTAAAATCCATTGGTTTTTTTTGTTTTTTGATTTCGTTTAGCATTTTTCTTATGTTGTGCTTTCTTCTTTCTTCTAAGTACTTTCTTAGAAAAGCACTTTATCTTAGTAGTAGGTTTTTCACCCCCCTCTCGTGTAAGACGCTTTGAAGGAGACCAACGTATATGGTCTATCTTTCTTTTAATAACATGCCCCTCAATCGTCTTTATTGTTATTGTCCCACCTTTATTAATAGAAAGTAGTTCAACTACCGTCCAACCTTTAGCTCTACTTTTTATTTCTATTAATCTCTTATAGTATTTTTTCTTCTTGGGATACCTACTTTTTTCTTGCATGTTATTTTCTTCCATGTTTTAAGACTCTACGTTTACCCTGTTGTTTTCTCCCACCAACACGCCTTCCTTTACCTAGTCTTGAAATACCATCATATGTAAAATTTGGATGATGCCCAAACTTTTTAACTATTTGCTTCCATAACTTAGGATAACTTATCATAACTGTTCTTTCATGCTCTGCACTTATAAACTTCATACTTTATTTCCTATATACCATAAGTGATTTGTCTATAAATTTTGATAAAATCTTTTTAGCAACTGGAGCTATTGAAAGACTAGCTAAACCACCTTCACCAAATGTTACTACTGCATCTCCTATCTTTACTGTCTCTACCCCCAAACTTTTATATTCTGATAATGCTTCCATCCTAGTATTTTCTGCTAGATAGAGAGCTTGCTCACACTGCGCACTTTGTATTTCTTGATATATTGGTTTGAATATAATAAATTGTGTGTTAGTAGTCGGTGCTTCAGACAAAGCATCAAAATGTATTAATCCTGTTGTAACATTAGAAGAAGCAATTAAACTAGTTTCATTGAGTGGAGTAGCTGCAGTAATATGAACTGAACCATACTTCCAATAATCTTGTGGGTAAGTACTATATGTAGTTGAATATAAATTAGCATTGCTAAAAGTTGTAGTTGAAAATGGAGTGGCACAGTTTCCTGTTATTACTTCATGATCATCTCTTGGAAATTTCATTACTTGGCTATCGTAATATTCATTCCCATAAAATCTGAATCTATCAATATCTCTAGCAGCATTTATTAAAAGTCTTTTTCTACCTTCAAAATCTAAATTATCCCAAGTTGATGAATACCCATATTTATTTCTAATATAGTAATTTGCTTGTTGTAATGTTATATAACTATTAGCTTCTGGATCGCCTAATTTGGAATTAATAGTTACAGTATCAAATACATCTACAGTAATATAATGAATAAAGATACTACCAACAGAACTTACACCAGCAAGTTTTATTTCATAAGCTTCACCAGAACTACCACCATATATAGTAAATCCAACTGATGGAGATGTAGTTGTAACATTAGCAATCATAGAGGAACTTTGTTCTGTCCCATCAATATCATAAATTGAGGCTGTACAAGAAGAAAGAGTTTCTCCAGTATCTAAATCATTGGTAAAACTAAAAGAAAGACCAAATGACTCATTAACATATTTATAAACATAGTCTATGTTGTGTGTATATTGTGCCATCTATACCACCCTTTTAAAAATCTGTATCTCTTACTTTCCCTGTAAAAGTTGTTGTTTTATCTTTACCAGTAAAAGAAGCATCTCTTTCTTTATTAGTAAATTTATATCTAAAATATCTAGCCACCTGCGAACTTGAACTACTAGACTCCGATGAACTTGAACTAGACTCACTTGAACTACTAGATGATTTACTTGAGCTACTAGATGATTCACTTGAGCTGCTAGACTCACTTGAACTTGAACTTGACTCACTACTAGAGGAACTTGATTCACTTGAGCTACTAGAACTTGATTCAGAACTACTTGAACTAGAGGATTCAGAACTACTTGAACTAGATGATTCAGAACTACTCGAACTAGATGATTCAGAACTACTAGAGGAACTTGATTCTGATGAAGAACTTGAACTGCTTTCTGAACTTGAACTAGAGCTAGATTCACTTGAGCTACTAGAACTACTTTCTGAACTACTACTTGAACTTGATTCACTTGAACTACTAGAACTACTTTCTGAACTAGAGCTAGAACTAGATTCACTTGAGCTACTAGAACTTGACTCACTTGAGCTACTAGAGCTTGACTCACTTGAACTTGAACTACTTGACTCTGAACTAGAACTACTACTTGAACTTGATTCAGAACTACTACTTGAACTTGAAATACTACTTGAACTCGAACTTGATTCAGAGGAAGAGCTACTACTTGATTCAGAGGAAGAGCTACTACTTGATTCAGAACTGCTTGAACTACTTTCTGAACTGCTACTTGAACTACTTTCTGAACTGCTACTTGAGCTTGACTCTGAACTAGAGCTACTACTTGAGCTTGACTCTGAGCTACTTGAGCTTGATAAAGGTGTTTCACTTGAACTTGAACTTGATTCAGAAGATGAACTTGAACTAGAGCTTGATTCCGAACTTGAACTAGAGCTTGATTCACTTGAGCTACTGGAACTTGACTGTGAAGAACTACTTGAACTTGATTGTGAACTGCTACTAGAACTTGACTCACTTGAACTACTACTAGAACTTGATTGTGAACTACTACTAGAACTTGACTCACTTGAGCTACTAGAGCTTGACTCACTTGAACTACTTGAACTAGATTCGCTAGAGCTAGAACTACTTGATTCTGAACTAGAACTACTACTTGAGCTAGATTCACTTGAACTACTAGAGCTAGATTCACTACTTGAGCTTGAACTTGATTCAGATGAACTACTACTACTTGATTCACTACTTGAACTAGAGCTTGATTCACTTGAGCTACTAGATGACTCGGAACTAGAACTACTAGATAAAGGTGTTTCACTTGAACTACTAGATGACTCAGAACTAGAACTACTAGACGAACTTGATTCAGAACTACTACTTGAACTTGATTCACTTGAACTACTAGAACTTGACTCTGAACTACTACTTGAACTTGATTCACTTGAACTACTAGAACTTGACTCTGAACTGCTGCTTGAACTAGATTCACTTGAACTACTAGATGATTCAGAGGATGAGCTTGAACTAGATTCACTTGAGCTACTAGAACTACTAGATGATTTACTTGAACTACTAGAACTTGATTCACTTGAGCTACTTGAACTAGACTCTGAACTACTAGACGAACTTGATTTACTTGAACTACTAGAACTAGAACTTGATTCTGAGCTACTTGAACTAGATGACTTACTGCTAGAACTACTAGATGATTCAGAACTAGATGAGCTTGATAAAGGTGTTTCACTTGAACTTGAACTTGATTCTGAACTGCTACTTGAGCTTGAACTCGATTGTGAACTTGAAGAGCTGCTGCCCATATATTCAAAAGCACCAATATCCATTGTTGATCTAACGTTACCGTCATAATCATCTATTGGTAAATCTGAATCACCAGCCCCAAGACCAGCATTAATCGCATTTGTAGAATCAACTGTTAAAGCAGCATCACTGGCAAGCTCGTTGCTCATGCTTGCGTTAAACAAGCTCGGATCAGTTGTTACATTATTAGCCTCGGTTGGGTCTGTACCCCAATTAGTATCGCAGGAATAAAAGATGTTGTTATACATCGTATTATTTGCTTGGCTATTATTGAAGCCATATTCTAAATCATAAAGAATATTGTTCCAAACCCTAAATCCATCAGTATTAACATCGCTGGTATTGCTAATACCAATTCCATAGGTATCTCCAATTATTGTATTATTGAAAACTTTATAGATAGAGGTTTCATCCACATCTTGATAACAATCTATTCCCATTAAATTAGAGCCAGACAGGGTTCCACCGCCACCAGTGAGATCAATAACATTATTTCGTGCAATAACCGTATTATTATCTTGACTTCTAAAGACTATACCCTTAACAAAAGTAACATTCCTCGTATCAATTCCATATATATAATTTCTCTCGGCTAACCCACCTGTATCAGAAGAAAATCGAACAGAGCCAGCGGTCAATATTCCCTTTACTATATTACGTCTAAAAATATTACCAGTTGCGTGCCCACTTCTAAACTCTATCACTTTACCATAATTTTCAGTTGTTCCAATACCATCTAAATCTGAATCTTGAATAATGGTTACACTTCTCGCAATGATTAACCCTTCACCATTGTTTGATGCTATTGACCAACCAGCACCACTAATTGTAACATTAGTTATCGTCGTAATTCCGGCGGCATTAACATATAAAGCAGAAGTATCAAGCCCTCCTACCAATTCAATGTTCTGAATAATCGTCCCGGAACTGGTTCCCCTTATTTCAACAGCGCAATAATCAGGATAGAGGGCATCTGGAGTGCCATCGGTCTGGCCAGCCTCGGTAACTATCGGATCAGCCCCGGTGTCGTAAGCGTCAATAGTTACATTGTTCTTATCCATGATATATATCGCGGCGTAATCTGCGGTAGAGCTATCAGTCCACGTGCTTCCTCTTTTTAGATATACAGTGTCGCCAGCGGAAACAGCAGTTCTTATTTTATCTAATGTTGCCCATGCAGTCCCGTCAGCCGTTCCTGCTGCACCATCATCACCGCCATTTTTTATGTAATAATAATTTGGAGTTGCAGAACTACTTGAGCTTGAATCAGAACTACTTGAACTGGAACTTGATTCAGATGAACTACTACTCGATTTACTTGAACTTGAGCTTGATTCTGAAGATGAACTTGAACTTGATTCAGAGCTTGAACTCGAACTTGATTCTGAACTGCTGCTTGAACTTGAACTTGATACGCTACTTGAACTGGAACTTGATTCACTACTTGAACTAGAACTAGACTCTGAACTACTTGAAGAACTTGATTCGCTTGAGCTAGAGCTACTCGAACTTGATTCAGAACTAGATGAGCTTGATAAAGGTGTTTCACTTGAACTTGAACTCGATTCAGAACTTGAGCTACTGCTTGATTCAGAACTTGAGCTACTGCTTGATTCAGAACTTGAGCTACTGCTTGATATAGAGCTACTGCTTGAACTTGATTCAGATGAACTTGAACTTGATTCCGAAGAAGAACTACTGCTTGACTCTGAGGATGAACTTGAACTTGATTCACTACTTGAACTACTACCGGATTCCGATGAACTGGAACTCGATTGTGAACTTGAGCTGCTACTTGATACAGAACTGCTGCTTGAACTTGATTCTGATGATGAACTTGAGCTTGACTCACTTGAACTGGAACTACTTGAGCTACTTTCTGAACTGCTACTTGAACTTGATTCTGACGAACTACTTGAACTGGATACAGAAGATGAACTGCTACTTGATACAGAACTTGAACTTGAGCTAGATACAGAACTTGAACTGCTACTTGATACAGAACTTGAACTACTACTTGATTCAGATGAACTACTTGAACTTGAAGCCGCAAGAAAATCTAATACTACGTCTTCTACAATGAATGTAGTTATAGAACTTGAACTTGACGATTCACTACTTGAACTACTACTGACCCCTGCCGCACTTGAACTTGAACTAGATTCAGAACTAGAACTAGAGCTGCTACTTGATTCACTACTTGAACTGGAACTTGATACGGAACTGGAACTAGAGCTTGACTCTGAACTACTTGAAGAACTTGACTGTGAGCTACTACTTGAACTTGATTCACTTGAACTGGAGCTACTTGAACTTGATTCGGAACTGGAACTTGAACTTGATACAGAACTTGAGCTAGAGCTTGACTCTGATGAAGAGCTACTTGATACAGGTGTTTCACTTGAACTGAAACTTGATTCTAAACTGCTTGAAGAACTTAATTCTAAACTTAAACTGGAACTAGATACAGAACTTGAACTTGAGCTTGACTCACTACTTGAACTGGAGCTAGATACACTACTTGAGCTGGAGCTAGATACACTACTTGAACTTGAACTGGATATAGAGCTACTTGAAGAACTTGATCGTGAAGATGAACTGGAACTTGACTCTGAAGAAGAACTAGAACTAGAACTTGACTGCGAGCTGCTACTTGAACTTGACTCTGAACTTGAACTCGAACTCGAACTTGATATACTACTTGAGCTTGAACTTGATTGCGAAGAAGAACTGGAACTTGATTGTGAGCTACTACTTGAACTTGATTCACTTGAACTGGAGCTACTTGAGCTTGACTGTGAGCTACTACTGGAACTTGATACACTGCTTGAACTGGAACTTGACTGTGAGCTACTACTAGAACTTGATACACTGCTTGAACTACTACTTGATTGTGAACTTGAACTTGAACTTGACTCAGAAGATGAGCTTGAACTGGAACTTGATTGTGAAGATGAGCTTGAACTTGATTGTGAACTGGAACTAGAACTTGATTCTGAACTGCTACTTGAACTTGCCGTAGGAGTATAAATAACTGTCATGTAAACATGGTCGACCTGAATGGGTTCTGCTGATGAACAGT
>Ga0307376_10004868_pt1 | contig 12217 bp, 7 predicted proteins | sample TR2MG_FD_202536 | JGI IMG/M metagenome (GOLD analysis project Ga0307376, IMG submission 202536) | Soil microbial communities from Risofladan, Vaasa, Finland - TR-2 | ecosystem: Environmental > Terrestrial > Soil > Coastal area > Acid sulfate soil | place: Finland: Risofladan, Vaasa | collected... | reverse complement strand
GGCCGCTTCGGTTATCACGCGGTTCATGTCCCATTTGATGAAGTCGATGGCAGTCTCATCGAGTAACCGATTCATGAAGCCAATCGCGAACTCCTGCACATCGGGTCGGCCAAAGTTCAGCACCAGCTGATTGCGCATTTGCGAGGATGTTCGTTCCGGGTACCGGTACGCCCACTCCGGATGCCGGCGGTGCAGATCACTGTCCGGATTCACCATCTCAGGCTCTACCCAGAGGCCGAACTTCATTCCCAGCTCGTGGACTCGCTTCGACACCGCATCGAGTCCGTTCGGGAACTTCGTGCGGTTGACCACCCAGTCTCCGAGACCCGCGTTGTCACTGTTGCGAGCTCCGAACCAGCCGTCGTCTATTACAAACAGCTCGACTCCGATCTCCGCCGCAATCTCCGCGAGGCGCATCTGATTTTCCGCTGTCACGTCGAATGCCGTCGCCTCCCACGAGTTGTAGAGTACGGGTCTCAATTCATTTCGGTGGCCAAGCGGGAGCACGTTGTCGCGGACATGAGCGTGCATGTTTCGACTTGCCCCGCCGAAACCTTCATCTGAGAAGGTAAGCAGGAGTTTCGGCGTCTCAAATGAGGTACCTTCCGCCAGCGTCCAGGAGAAATCGAAACTGTGAATACCTGAGGCGATGCGGACCTGTCCAACCGGAGTGCTCTGGACCACTGTTTTCCAGTTTCCGCCGTACGCGAGGTTGATGGCGTACACAGGTCCACGCTCTTCGGTCGATGCGCCGTCGGGGTCAAACGCGCACCATGGGTTTGCACTGTGGCTGGTATGGCCGCGACGGCTTTCCATCACGTGAGTCGCCTTCCCGAGCATCGACCTCTGAAGCTGGGTTTCGGCTCCCCAGCGTCCCGAAAGATAGGTCAGCCGGTAGTCTGCTGCATCTGGAAGCGTCAAGGCGCCCGAGAGCACCTGCTCAAGCAGAATAGCTTCCCTGCCGTTGTTGGTGATGATTGCATATCGCTCCACGACGCTCCGGCTGATCCGGTAGACAAGCTTCACGCCCACTGAGCGATCGATGTCCTCCAGCATGATCGATAGCTGGTTGCCCTCTATCGTGTGATTGTTGTAGCTGAGCCTGATGTCGCGCGCGCCGTCGGGGAAGTCCGCTTTCAAACAGGGTTCGATGAATCTGAATCCTCCCCAGGCAGGATACTCTTCACCGGAGTTTTCATCGGTGCCGGAAAACGGCACGGGGATGGGAAAATCGGCCGGCAGCGGGTAGTCGGCCTCGTGAGGGAGCGGTGCTCCGAAGTAGGTATGAACCAGAAGACCTGACGGTGTCAGACCAAACGCATACGCTACCGTGTCTTCAAGAATCCAGGATTTCCGATCTGCCAGATAACGAATCATGAAAAGCTCCTATGTTGCAAATGCGGCGTCGACCTCCGCGAGGCGATCCGGTATCGCGATGTTCTGCGGGCACTTCTCGAGGCACTCGTTGCATTGAATGCACGAGCTTGCGCGCTTTTCTTCTGCAATATCATTTTTGTATTGCTGGCGGCCGACGTCAAGCCTTTCGAATGCGACAGAATCGTTATAGATCGCGAAGTTTGCCGGAATATCTACGTCGTTCGGGCAGGGAAGGCAGTAGTTGCAGGCGGTACACGGCACTGGTCGCGCAGCTTCGTAGGCGAGCTTCGCGTCCGAAAAGAGCGCAAGTTCCGCCGGCGGGAGGAGGTCAATCTGGCTGCCTTCGGCGATTGAGATGTTTTCGACAACCTGCTCGTAGGTGGTCATTCCGCTCAAAACTACCCCGACTTCCGGCTTGTTCCACAACCAGTGCAGGGCCCATGCGGCAGCGCTTCTCCTGGAGGAAGCGGTGTCGAATATCCGTTGCACTGATTCAGGCTGGCGTGCCAGGCTTCCGCCGAGCAGTGGCTCCATGATCACCACGCCGATGCCGCGTTCCGCCGCCCGCCTCAGCCCCGCAGTACCCGCCTGGTACTCCTCGTTGACATAGTTGTACTGAATCTGGCAGAAGTCCCACTCCTTCCAGCCATCAAGGATTACCGGAAACATCGGTGGCTCATCATGGAATGAGAATCCGATATAGCGAATTCGTCCTGAGCGCTTCTGTTCAAGCGCCCATTCAAGTATTCCGAGCCGCTGTATCTTCTTCCACCGCTCATTGTTCAGTGCGTGCAGAAGGTAGAAGTCGATGTGATCGGTTTTGAGCCGGGAAAGCTGCTTGTGGAACACCGAGTTGCAGTCGGCTATCGATTCGGTCTGCCAGATCGGGAGCTTCGTTGCAAGCAGAACCCGTTCCCGGTATCCGTCCTTGAGTGCGCGCCCGACCACCGGCTCACTCTGCCCGTTGTGATACGGGAATGCCGTGTCGATGTAGTTCACGCCGTGATCAATTGCGTAGCGCAGCAGTCGCTGCGCCTCCTTCTCGTCGATACTCTGTCCTCGAGCAGTTCCGCCGCCCGGTTGCAGCTCCGGGAGCCGCATGCAGCCGAAACCGAGAGCGGATATCCGTTCCGAGACACGATTACCGAGGGTTCGGTATTTCATGGTTCCTCCGGAAGAAAGTGGTGGTATAGCTGTAGCATAGAGCGTTGGGGCGAATTGGTCGAGATGGTTGCCCGGTCAGCAGATCCGTTGTGCCGCAGACCGATACAGCACAATACCCTCCCGCGGGAAAAGCAGCTTCAGTTCATCGACAGTCAATCGAATGGCATCGGCAGTCTGTTCATCGCAGTAGATGATGAGCAGGAAGTTCTCCTCAGGGAAGATGTGGTCTCCCCTGCGTGGTCCCGAGTTGCCGAAACCCTGAACTTCAGAAAACTTCGTGTAGTACGGATTGGCATTCCGTTTACGCAGTAGATCGTACAGATCATCCTCTACCGATCGGTTTGCGATCAGCTCAAGCCGTATTACCTGCTGTTCTGTCATCTGCCTGCCTCCGACTCTGCCTTCGCACGTTCCTGATCGCGACGTTTTTCGAGGCGCTCAGTCTGGCGCCGTTTGATCCGTTCACCTGCGCTGTTGAACGACGAGTAGATGACCGGTATGAGAAACAGCGTAAGCAGCGTGCTGATGGTGAGGCCACCGACAATAGTCTTTCCGATCGGCTGAATAAGGCTCGAACCCTCAGTCTGGAAGAACGCAACCGGAATCAGTCCGAGGACAGTCGTCAATGTGGTCATGAGAATCGGCCGAAGCCGGTTTCCACCCGCTTCGATGCACGCTTCGCGAATGGTCATCCCGCGTTTCCGAAGGAGGTTCGTGTAATCGACAAGTACAATTCCGTTATTCACCACGATGCCGAGCAGCACGACAAGTCCGACTGCCGTGAACAGGCTGAGAATAGTATGGGTGAAGAAGTGCACCAGGAGCACCCCGGTCAGAAGCAGTGGAATGGCAAGAACGATGATGAACGGATCGAGGAATGATTCGAACTCTGCTGCCATGACACCGAATACCAGCAACGCGGAGATTCCGAGAATAATAATGAAGGTGAGCCCGTATTTCATCAGGTTTGTATAGTCGCCGCCGAACTCTATGACGAGATTTTCGTCGGAGGGGATCTGCTGTGCGATTGCTGCCCGAATGCGCGGAACCACCTCGTTGAGCTGCGTACCGGGAACCAGATTAGCGGTTACGTGCGTCGTTCTGCGTTGCCCCTCGCGGGTAATGCTCACGGCGCTCGTGGTTCGGGAGATCGTTGCGAAGCTCGCGAGCGAAATCTTCTGCCCGCTTGAGTTCACGAGAAAGATCTGGTCGAGGTCGGGAATCGAATTGCGATCGCTGCTTTTTGCGACTACCAGGATATCGAACTCATCCGAGCCGCTTCGATACTTTCCCGCTGTTACTCCGGCTATGTTCGCCCGCACCTCCTGTCCGATGGTAGCGACGTTCAGTCCAAGCGAGTACGCCTTTGCGCGGTCGATCACAATATCAGCCTGCGGCAGACCGTCACGAATATCGACAGTGGGTTCGGTAACTTCCTTGAACTCTGTTTTCAGAATGTCGCGGATACGGTAGGAGATCTCCCGTGCCTGCGCCAGGTCCTCAGTCTTGACGAGAATATCAATCGGAGAAGCACCGAAGAGGTTCCCGCCGCCTCCACCTCCGCCGAATGACATTGTCGCTCCCGGGAACTCTCCGAAGTGTGCGCGAAGTTTCTGCTTGACCGTATCCGAGTCGTCTATCCTGAGAGCAAACGCCGGAAGCGTAATCGTCATCGTGGCTTTATTGGATTCCGCCGAGCCGAGGAATCCGAACAGTCCCTTTGTGCCGATGTTCAGAATAATATCGCGATAACCCTGAATGGAAGTTCGAGCAATACCCGCGAGCCGTTGCGCTGTCTCCTCGGTTACGTCAAGTTTTGTCCCAACCGGCAGCTCGATCGTTACCTGCACCGTGTCGGATGGTTGATTCGGAACGAGCTGGAAGCCGATTGCGGGAATGAGAAACAGACTCCCGCCGAACGCCGCAACGATGACAAGTACCGTGATAAGCCGATGGTTGAGTACGTGACCGAGGGCCCGCTTGTACGCGTTATCGAGTCCGGTGAACCCGCGCTCCATCACGTTGTCTACTGAGGCAATCGCCCCGCGAAGCGGCCGCTGCCTGCGCGAGTAGATTGCGAGGTATTTGCTTGCGAGCACCGGTATGAGCACAAGTGCGACGACCAGCGAGGCTGCGAGCGAAATAACGATGGTAAAAGCTAGACCCGAGATAAGCTGACCGATCACCTCGAGCTGGCCCTGAAAAACGGCGAGGGGAGCAAAAACACAGATCGTGGTCAAAGTCGAGGCGACAATGGCCGTCACCATTTCCTGGGTGCCGAGCTCAGCCGACACCTTCAGCTTTGCGCCCTTTTCTCGATATCGGAATATATTCTCGAGTATTACGATCGAATTGTCCACAAGCATACCAACGCCGAGGGCGAGTCCTGTGAGCGTCATGATATTCAACGTCAGGCCGGAGAAGTACATGACTGTCAACGTGATAATAATGGAGATCGGAATCGCCGTGGCAATGATGATTGTGGACTTCATGCTGCGCAGGAAGATCAACAGAACAATGACTGCAAGGATTGCGCCCTGCACTGCGGAGGTGCTGACCTGCTGAAGCGAATCCCGGATTACGTTTGTTGTGTCGGTTATGACACCGATCCGCACGCCCTGTGGAAGGATCTGGTTTATCTGAGGCAGTTTCGCCTTGACTGTGTCGGCGACTCTGACCGAATTGGTACCGCTCTGTTTCTGTACAATGACGAAAACGCCCGGCTCTCCGTTTATGAAGACGACGTTATCGCGATCACTCAGGCCCATGTATACGTTTGCGATATCGCGCAGCCGGATACCGACCGAATGGGCCGCGGGATTCGAAAGTGAGGGGCTCCCCCGATAAGCGACAACGGTGTTGCCGATATCGTCTATCGATTTGAACTCCCCGGCGGTAGTGATGAGGTAGTTGATGTTGCCTTCGGTTACGCTGCCGCCTGAGGTGTCGATGTTCTGACTCGCGAGCGCTCCTGCCACCTGGCTCATCGTCAGATTGTACGCTTCGAGTCTGCTCCTCGGTATCTCCACACGCACGAGCTTGGTGCGCCCACCGTTGACCCCTGCAAGTGCCACACCGTCAATCTGTTCAAGGCGCGGCTGAATCATGTTCTCGGCGATCTGTCGCAGATCCTCCGGCGAACGATTCCCGGATACCTTCAGCTGGAGAATCGGAATCATCGATGGATCGAATTTGAAAATCTGGGGACTTCCGGCTCCATCGGGCATCGCGTTCTTCACGAACTCGATTCTGTCACGCACATCGTTCGACGCCTCGGCCATGCTCGTACCCCAGGTGAACTCCATCTGGATCATGCTGGTGCCGGCGCTCGACGTGGAGGTGATCTTGCTGATATTGCCGACGTTACTGAGCGCGCTTTCGAGCGGTCGTGAGATCGTCTTCTCAACGTCCTGAGGGCTCGCTCCGGAGTAGCTCGTGATGATGAGAAGCACCGGCGGGTTTATCTCGGGAAACAGGTCGATTGCGAGGTTCGCCATCGAATACAGCCCGAATCCGATGACCAGACCAAAGATGATAATGACGGTAGTCGGCCGGTTTACAACTGATTTTGTGACACTCATTCGTTTTCCTGCTACCGTACGACGTCTTCAGCCGGAAGCGGCGGCAGCTGATCCATGATTCGGATCCGGGCACCGTCTTCAAGGAGTGACTGACCTCGGGCAACCACGCGTTCTCCGGCGCGGAGGCCGCTCACTATTTCAGACTTGCCGTCGATTTGAATACCGACCTTCACATCCCGCTTTTTTGCGGTGTTGTCGGTTTCCGGCACAAAGACAAAGAGCTGCGGTCCTCGCTCGATAATCGTGTCGGTAGGCACCTTCACAATTGAGGTCCGGTGCTGCGTTATGATTTTGATCTCTGCGTACATTCCCGCTTTGACACGCGGGTCGGGAGTATCGAATTCGAGTGTGAGTCCCATGGTGCGCGTCTGAGCATCAACAATGGGGCTCAGTTCAGTGACATGTGCGGCAAAGGTCGCTTCCGGATATGGCTCGAGGGAGACAATTGCGCGTTCTCCGTCGCGAATCTGACCGATGAACCGTTCTGCAATCTGTGTCTTCAGCTGCAGATGGTCGATAGTCGAGATCCGGACAACCGGAACTGCCTGGGTGATACGCGAGCCGAGATCGACCGGGAGTAACGTTATCGTGCCCGCAATTGGCGCCCGGACGGGATTTGCCACGAAGTTCTGGCCGGGGCGCGAAGGATCGACCTCTGCGACTATCTGGTCTCGCTGCACGTAGTCACCGAGACGCACCTTGAGACTGACGAGCGTGCCGCTCGTATCCGCGTAGACGTCGACACTCTTTGCCGCCTCGATTCCTCCCGCAACGGTTATGTAGTCGCTCAGGTCGCCGGCAACGGCTTCGGTTACGCTTATTGGAAAGATGGTCGGTGCGTCAGCGGCATTTGCCGCCCCCGGCGCTGCGGCGGTTTTCGGGCGTGCACACGAAGTGAAGGTCGCAAGCAGCAATATGGATGCGACTACGACAAGCAGAATCGGTACAGACCTGCGATTACCTGGCGTTTGCATTGATAGTGTCCTTTATTGAATTGATCGATGTATTCAGCGCGGCTTCAAGGTCAAGGATACTCGCCTTGTAGTTGTATTCGTCCGAGAGAACATCCACCTGGGCCTTCTGCAGATCCTGCTGTGCACTTCGCACGTCAAGGAGATCTCTCGTCCCGGCGCGATACCCATCCTCTGCGAGACTCAGAGCCCGGGTGGCGAGCTCAACGTTCAGTTTTTTGACGCTGAGAGTGGTTCGTGTCTTTTCGAGTGTCATGATGATCCGGCGGACTTCCATCTCAGCACCCTGTATTGCCTGTTTGAGGCCGTCTTCAACCTGTCGCGCCTGGTTCTGGTAGTCGGCAATCTGCACGCGTGTGGTCGACGAGGGGAGCAGGGGGTCCAGCCGGACACCGATCGTAATCGTGAACATACCGCTCATCTGCTGCCAGTCACGATTCACGTTTGCAAACCAGGGATCTGCGAACGGGTCCCGTATAAAGGTCGGATCGGCTGTGTAGCCGAGGGTCAGTGTCGGATAGAGGCCGGCCTCCGTCAGACTCGCTACATTTCTGAGTTGTTCCACCGACTGACGCAGGCTGAGAATGTCGTATCTGCCGGGCAGATACTTTGCGGTCAGTCGATCAGCATCAGCCATGGTAATGGGAATCAGTTCCGCCTCTATGGAACCGGCGAGTGTCGGCCGTTCCGACAGTCCGAGGCCGATCGTCTGATTGAAAGCCATGAGCGCGGTGTCATATCCGCTTTGCATCTCTTCGAGAAGCGGGCGCAGATTCGCCAGCGAGACTTGTGCGGCAAGGTAGGTGTATTCATCGACCATGCCGTTCTGGTAGTTGGCTTTGGTCTGTGCCAGCCGCTGTTCGGCGGTCTGAATCGCCTGTTTCTGGAGATCGATGCTGCTTGCGATCAACAGCAGGTTGTAGAACTGTTTCCGCACATCGCGTTCGAGCTTTGCCCGGGCAGCACCGAGGCTTGTAACGCCCGCCTGGTAGTCGAGCACAGTCTGCCGGATGCCGTAGACCATCTGCGCGGACAGTGTGAGTTGTGCCTGCAGTCGGACGCTAACCGACCACGGCTGCAACGTGACCGCGGGGGTCGCTATCACGCGATTGTAGACACCCGGTGAAACTGCGCTTGTAGGGTCGGCAATCAGTCCTGAGGCAATCTGTGTCGCCGAGTTCAGTCTCCCCAGCGTTGCGCTCGCCGATATGGAGGGTATGAACCGGTTCCACACCGTCTCTTTCGCGCGGAGGTTCTTCTCCAGTTTCAGTTGCTCGGTTGCAATACCAAGATTATTATGCATCGCCAGGGCGACTGCCGAATCGACATCGATTACCGTTTCGGCGCCCGCCGGGATCTGTGCAGCAATGAACAGTATTGCCGCGGCAAGGCCCGCTGTCAGTAGTTTTTTCCGTCGATTCGAAGTGGTACGCACTGCACCGTGCCCGTTGCGTTGCGGGGGAGAATCAAAGTGAGACCGGTAGTGTGCAAAGGGAAATTGATTACTCATTGAGGACATCTTCCAGTAATTGAATTTGATGGTGCGTTCCCATCGTTGTGGATTCCGCCGAACAATAACCTCCACAAGTCTATCCTTTATTATAGTCCAAAACAACTAGAAGGAGATTAAATATAGATTAAATATCCTTATGAAATAGGTTATGTATAGGCTATCCAAAGAAGTGCACACAGACCGGACTGCATTGCTCCGGTCTGTGCGGAAGTGCCGGCTCCGGCTACGTCAGAGCGATCGTTTCGGAAGCCATCCGGACTGCGTCGTTTGTTCCCATGCTGCCGGAGGCGAGGTAGACCGCTATAGCATCTGCAATCGCTCGCAGCGTCCACCGCCGCTTCTCCTCGTCGGTTTCAAGCAGCGTGATGCGGAAGCCAGGCAGGTCGCAGGCAAACCCGGTGAGCGGGACAACGCAGATTCCGGTTGATCCAAGCAGCCAGTAGGCAAACCGCTTGTCCGCTGCAACATGTTCGGTGCGTGCTTCAAGCAGAGCTCTCAGCGACTGATCCGCCACAGGGAGGCTCATAGTTCCATCGAGGAGCCCTGATTCGAAGAGGACGGTAAAGTAGAGCGCCCCGCGAGGTCGCATGACGCGCACCCCCGGGACTGCGGCAAATGATTCGTACGCCTCATTCGCGCGCTGCTCGAACATGCGCCGCCTCCTCTCCAGATGGTCTTCGTAGCGGGGGTCGCCAAAGACCTCTGGAATTACCAGTTGAGGGAGCGCGGTCGAACAGACCTCGAGGCGCTTTGCGTCGATGATGCTGCGAATATAGGTGGCGAAGTTCTCGTCGTTATGCTGATTGAACACTTCAGCCCATCCGCAGCGTGCGCCGGGCCAGGGGAACTCTTTCGAAATGGATCGGAGGCTCATGCCCGGCACATCTTCTATGACCTCGGCCAGGCTGACGAAGGGTTCTCCGTTGTAGGCGACGTTTGCATATGTCTCATCGCAGACGAGGAAGATGTCATAGGTTCGGGCTATTCGCACGAACTCCCGGAGCAGGCTTCGTGGATAGACAGCGCCGGTCGGGTTATCCGGATTGATGAGAAGAAGTCCGGCGATCGAATCGTTGTATCGAATCTTCATCTCGATGTCGCTGACATCCGGTAACCAGTCATTGGCCGGATCAAGCCGATAGGTGAGGTGGTCGTAACCTGAGTGAGCCGCCTCGGCCGAAGAGTGCGTTGAGTACGCAGGTGATGGGCCGAGTACGCGGGCTTCACGGCGCAGGTAACCGAACACCTTCGACACGGCATCGCCGAGACCGTTGAAGAATACAATATCCTCACGCCCGATCTGCGCGCCGCCCCGCGCATTTACCTGATTTGCGAGGAACTCCCGAGTCGCGGGCACGCCCTGGGTATCGACGTATGCGTAGCTGGAGTTCTCCTGCGCATGGCGCGCAACGATTTTCCGAATCCAATCAGGCAACTGTTCACCCTTGGACACGGGATCACCGATGTTCTCCCAGGTGATAGGGACTCCATGCCCCTCGACCTCATGTGCGAACTGAACGATCTGCCTGATCTCGTAGATGAGCTGACCGGCACCGGGATGAACGATATTCCGTCTCATGCTGTCTCCCCTGGCCATCGCCTCCGGGAGCCGGACCGTCCTGTGCCGCCCCGCCGGGGGGCACAAAAAAGGCCGCGGTTCCGGAAACCGCGGCCTTTTTTCTCGCTGACGCAGAGCCGATGTACTATCTGCTCTGAGCCTGAGGCCGCTGGTCCCTGTAGGGCGCCGCGGCCGCTGCGAGTTGAATGGATCTGTTGCATACGCAATTGATCATGGATCGAACATAGCAGCTTCGGTACCGAGGGTCAAGCGCCCGATTAACCTCATTGTCTGCAGTCGTATTCCCCGATATGCTGTGCCGATGAGCGTACCGTCATGAAACGTTTCACTGCAACAGGGCCTCTCGTCGGCGGCTCACTCTACTTCCTGTATTATGCAGCGGCTTCCTGCCTTGCGCCGTTTCTGAGCCTCTACTACGTCTCGCGGGGACTCTCCGGCACCCAGAGCGGCATCCTGCTGAGTCTGCCGGCCGTGGCAGTAATGTTCGGCGCCGGATTCTGGGGAACAGTTGCAGACCGGACAAATCGTCACCGCCTGGTGTTTCAGCTCTCGATGATCGGGACCATTATTGCTGCCCTGCTTTTGCCCTATGCCCGCGGTTTCCTCGGGATGGGACTGATCGTCCTTGTGTACGCGGTCACTCTTTCAGGTTTGAGTCCGCTGCTTGACGCGATGGTGCTGAACAGCCTCGGTCAGGAGCGTCACCGATACGGCAGGGTGCGCCTCTGGGGATCGATCGGCTGGGGAGTTGCCGGTGCGGCGATCGGCGCTCTTGTCGACGTCCACGGTCTGACCGTGGTGTTCGCAGGCTATGCGGTGATCCTTTCGCTGGGCGTCGGCGTTTCGGTCCTGTTTCCCCGGCAACCGGCTCCGTCGAGTTCCCGCCTCACAGAACACCTCACAGCGCTTCTCGGCCGCCCGCGGTTCGTCGGACTCCTGGCAGCGGTGGTTCTGCAGGGCACCATGCTCGGCGTTCTTACGAACTATCTGTTTGTACGGCTCAAGGAACTCGGTGCGTCCGGCCTCATACTTGGACTGTCGCTGACCGTCGCGACTCTGAGCGAAATCGTATTCTATCTGCTCTCTCCGATGCTCATCCGTCGATTCGGAACCCGTAGAGTACTCTATGCGGCTATCCTCATCATGGCGGTGCGCCTCTTTCTCTATGTTCCACTCCGTACGCCGGCGTTTGCACTGGTCATTCAGCTCCTTCATGGCCCATCATTTTCCATGTTTCAGGCGGCGTCAGTAGGGGCAGCACATGAGCTATCCCCAGCCGGTTCCGCGTCCACCGCTCAAGGGGTGATGACCGCGGCCAACTTTGGGCTGGGTGGAATGATCGGGGCATTCGGCGGAGGGGTGCTACTGCAGACAGGCGGCACCGCGACCCTGTTTGCCGCGACTTCGATTCTTGCATTGGCCGGATTTTCGGCTCTTGTCGTTTCCGGTCGGCTTCGCAGGCTCGGCCCGTCGTAGACAGCTGCCGCCGTTCGACTGGAGAATCGTTTAGCTCTCTATGGTATACTTTGGCATACTTTTGTCACTTAAAGATGCATCCGACAGACGATGGGAGGATCGCCGACCTTGGGATTTCACCGACTCACAACCCGATTCCTGCTTATTGCACTCGGTCTCTTCGCGCTCGTTGCGGCCGTCTCGACCATTTCATTCTTTCTGGGTGTCCAGGGAATAGTTGAGGGGCTGGCACGAAGCTATGCGCTCGAACGAGCCAGTGGAGAACAGGCGAGACTTGGCGATCTTCTTTCCCGCGAAGCGACGCTCTCAAGCCGTCTCGCGCAATCGCCGACTCTTCGCGAGTGGATGGTCGATCCGGGGAACGCAACGCTCAAGGATCGAGCGTTTACGGAGCTCAAGTATTACAGCTCAGCCTTCCTTGACAGGAACTATTTCGTTGTTACCGACGCGACGCGCGCATACTACAATAAGCCGGCTGATTCTCCGCTTGTTGAAACCGTCCTTGACCGTAACAACCCGGCAGATGTGTGGTACTTCAATACCGTAGCGGCGGGAA
>Ga0307376_10004867_pt1 | contig 12217 bp, 15 predicted proteins | sample TR2MG_FD_202536 | JGI IMG/M metagenome (GOLD analysis project Ga0307376, IMG submission 202536) | Soil microbial communities from Risofladan, Vaasa, Finland - TR-2 | ecosystem: Environmental > Terrestrial > Soil > Coastal area > Acid sulfate soil | place: Finland: Risofladan, Vaasa | collected... | reverse complement strand
CATCATCTTCTTAGTTGTAAGATGAGTGTGTGGCTCACGTAAAAGCCTAAAGACAACATGCTTTGTTCCTGTAGTTTCTTTTCCGGTTTTAAAAAGAAACTTTATATCGCTGGCCCCGAAGCTCGTAAATCTTTCAGGATAAGCGTGGAGGATCTTTTCTACTTCAGACTGAATTTCGTCTGCATCATAATACTTGGGGGTACTTGTTTTCTGCTTTGGCACCTTAGTCACCGAGAATGGGTAAAATCTTAAAACAGTTCTTGCATGCTACGTAACTTTCTTTATCTATCCTAAAGAGAGCCTGGTCATCCAGCAAATCAATCTTGACCTGCCTGGTGGCATCGCTCTCAACAACCTCGTGAATAGCGTGATCGCACTTCTTTGGTGGTTTATAGAATTTGTTCTTACTTTTTAAATATTCTTGCTCGGAAATAACAGTAACTTTTACTTTCAAGCTTTCTAAGTACTTAACTACACGCTTGTCCAAAGTCTGGTCGCTTGTGAGACCTTCTTCTTTGGTTATTCTTATCTCTAAAATTCTTCCCTCTTCGCATTTCTCTAATAGTTTTATGATGGAACTATGGCTCTTTTTTAAGAGTAGCCCTTCCAAAGTCTTGTTTTTCATAATGCCACCTCGGTCGATACGTTGGCTTGCTAAATTTTAGCAAGATTGTATTGCTCTTCAACCGACTTAGCTAGTTCGTCAATGCTCCCGTTGTTTTCGATTATATTCTCAAAATCTACATCATCTAGGTCTTTTTCGGAAATATCGTCTAAGCTAAGCTGTCCGTCCTGCCTGATTACCTTTACAAAGCGTGCTCCATCGTAGTGGCCCAGCGCATACAGCTCGTTCTTGAACCTTACATCGTCCATACAAAATACAATTCCCTCTGGGGTTTCAGCGTCTATGCGCTGAATTTCTTTGTAGGCTAAGTCAATCCAAATAGTCGGACGTATCTCTCTGAATTTCATACCTATATTAATAAGCAGTTGGCGCCCTCGGTCCTCCATTATGACCGGCTCTTTCTTGTCTTTCCCAGTGCCATCCTCAAACTCTCTCGTTGGCCCGTCTTCATTTAGCCATTCGTTTTCCTTGCTGCCATCCCAATCAAAATATTTGGATGCTATTTCCTTTAAGGGCGATGCGAATGATATTTTTTGAAACTTGTACCCGTCCTTTTCGACGAGTTTTTGAAGAATTAAAGCGCTTTCCGTCTTGCCAGCCTGGGCTTTGCCCGAGAAAGCTATTAGTATGTTTTTCATTTACCTTCCAGAGTTGTTTAGATATATTATACTAAAAATACAGATATTTCAACTTATTTCTCATTTTTGTTTTTTGTTCCTGTTTGCATAGGAAAATTTTTTATACGGAGTAATATTATAGTGCTTCTCCACAAAGGCTCGATTGTAAGAGCCCTCACGTTCAAGAGATCCGATCGTTCGATATAGCCACGCATAAAACTTTTTATCTCCAATATGACGCCACTCCCATCCACGAGACTTTCTATCTGTCTCTATAAGACATCTAGCGGCAGCGCTGGTCTGAATATCCATCAAGTCTTTAAATGTCTTAATTTTATTTACTTTGTAGCGGATTACTCCACTTTCGTATAGGTAGTTTATGATTTTTAGAAATTGGAGATTATCGCCATTGTTTTGCCATGCGCCATAATCTGTGGAATCTTTTTTGATGGTAATATCCATTCTTTTAATATATTGGCCCTTTTTCCAGGAGGCAACAGTGTCTTTGCCGAAGCCAGATTCATCTTTAGCCCACTGAAGAATAAGTACAAACCGATCAATATGAGTATCTCCGAGGTCTTGGAAAACCCAGGAGTTGTTCCATGCGGCCTCAACCATTTCTTCAATGTCTCTGCGATTTCTTCTGTAGCCCATAGTCTTTAGTTTCATATATATTTCATATGTAAAGACTTTGCGGAGAAGCCTAGTCTGGGCAACGGCTAGCTCGTGGTTATTCTTTAATTCACCTTTGTTAATGGTTGTTTGAAAGTTGTCGGCCAACGATGTGACCTTTGCCTTCAAATCTTTAATCTCTTTCTCCTGCTGGCCATTGCCCAAAACTAAAGTGGGCAACAACAAAAGGAGTAGTACGGCAAATTTTTTCAATCTCATAGGCACCTTTGTTATGTAAATTCAGGTCAATAGATAGCTACTTTAATGAAAATTTATAAAAGATACTTTAATTATAATTAAATTCCTCCACCAGCTTTTCGGGCCAATGGAGGAATTTTAGTTGTTAATATTATACTTATCTATTTTATTTTTTCAATTCTAATTAATTTTGATATAAGCTATCTATCGGCCATTCGACTCTAGGGGAAAATATGGAACTGCCATCAATTGACGATGAATATATAGTAACAGGAGATCATCTGACCCATATAGGCGTAGGGGATATACTAACCCTCACGGCCGTCATCAGAGAGGTTAATGCCGCCTATCCTGATAAAAAAATAATCATAAAAACAGTAGGCGACAAATCCTGCTTTCTGAATAATCCAAGAATCTTCGAAATAAAAGACGAACCTCTTCCTCGGCCACAAAACGAAGCTGTAGGCGGACATTATATAAGAAAGAAATGTCTGTGGTTCGGAGTTGAGCCGACCAGCTACAGGACTGAGTTGTTTATAGATGACAATGAGCTTGGCGAGGCGAGGGAAACAATTAAGAAATTAAGCGGAGACAAACCCGTCGTCATGTTCTCCCCAAACTCCAGAGATGCTCGCAGAGATTGGACTCCTGAAAACTGGGCTAAGCTGGTGGGCGTAGTTGGCTCCAAATATGACGTATACCAAATAGACAGGATCGAGCAGAACGCCCCCGTCTGGGATGCCTTGGCAGGGAATCTTCCAGCGACAGCGACTGATCCACAGAGGACCATCCCGGGAGCCCGCCAGGAACTACGAGGAGTCGAGTGGCGCAAGGCAATGGCTCTGATGAAGGTGGCCGGAAAGTATCTGGGGACCAATACGGGATTCCTGCCTATGGCGAATGCTTTTGGAGCAGACCATTTCGTGTTCCATGACACTAGGTTTGTGAATCCGTCGGAATGGGAATATCCAGATAACCACAATTTCTATCAAACGAGTGATATTAACTCTGTAATGGAAGACATAAAAAAGCATTGGCTAAATTAATAATTGATATAATTATAATTGATATAATTAACGTAACTTAGGAGATTAAATGGAACAAAAATGTAGGCTGGATGGATCTGAATTAATAGAGGTGGTAAACCTTGGGGATCAATATTTTACCGACTTTGTAGACAATCCGACCGATGGCATTAAGTGCCCTCTTCGCATGGGTATCGGCAAAGAGTCTGGAATGGTTCAGATGTTCGAAACCTTAAATCCGGAAAGCATGTATCGGAAGTATTGGTATAGGTCCGGAATTAACGAGCGCATGGTTCGAGACCTCAGGAACGTCGTCGAATCTGCTAATAATTTTGTCGATGTAAAAGAAGGGGACACCGTTCTCGACATCGCATGTAATGACGGGACTCTTCTGGGGTTTTGGCCAAAAGAGGGAATTACTCGTATTGGCATCGATCCCGCTAGAAATCTATCCAAGTTCCGAGAGGGCAAAGTTGACAAGGTCGTAGAAGATTTTTATAGCCTAGACAACTTTAATTCTGTTTCCCAGGATAGAGCAAAGGTCATTACTTCGATAGCCATGTTCTACGATCTGCCTGACCCTCATTGGTTTGTTGATCAAGTAAAGGGCGCCCTTGCTGAGGATGGAGTCTGGATCATTCAGATGAGCTATATGCCGCTTATGCTCCAACAGAATGCATTTGACAATATCTGTCACGAGCATATCGAATACTATTCCCTTTCAGTTCTTAATAAACTCTTTAACGAGCATGGCCTTAAGGTTATGGACGCCGAATTCAATGATGTCAACTCTGGAAGTATCAGGTTATACGTGTCTCATGCCGGAAATAAGAAATTCAAACTCCCATACCACGCACTGCAGATAGGGGAATTTAAGGTCAACTCAATTCTTAAATACGAGGAGAGTCTGGATCTTTTGAGCCCCAAGCCTTACCATGAGTTCTTCCAGAGAGTCGAGAGGAATAAGGCTGAGACTATGGAGCTTCTTAAAAAGCTAAAAAGCGAAGGCAAGAAAGTTATGGGCTATGGAGCAAGCACTAAAGGCAATGTGCTTCTGCAGTACTATGGGATTACTCCAGATCTTATCTCTCATATAGCCGAAAGAACCCCGGAGAAGTGGGAGAAGGTAACAGTGGGAACTGGCATCCCCATTATCTCGGAAGAAGAGATGAGGGAGATGAATCCGGATTATCTATTTATATTTCCCTGGCATTTCGTAGAGCCGTTTATGGAAAGAGAATCAAAACTCAGGGAGGGTGGCACAAAGTTCATAGTCCCCCTTCCCAATCTCATAATACTTTAAGGAGCATAAATGTCTAAATCAGTTTTAATTACGGGTGCAACAGGATTTGTTGGATCTCACATGATCGAGTACGTTCTTGAAAATCACCCGGAGTATGAAATTATAGGTCTTAAGCGCCGTAGAAGCGACATGGACAACGTCAAACATTTGGTCGGCAACCCACGAGTGACATTTGTAGATTGCAACATTGATGACCCAAAGAGTGTTGATGGTGTTTTTGAATCTAGAACTTTTGAGAAATGTTTTCATTTGGCCGCCCAATCGTTTGTTAAGATCTCGTGGGACTCTCCGGCAGAGACTCTTATATCCAATATAATGGGCACTCTTAACGTCCTGGAGGGTATTCGGAAATTTAACCCGGAGTGCGTAATACAGATAGCTGGATCGTCCGAGGAGTATGGGTATCAGGAAGTCTACCCCCTTAAAGAAGATATGATTTTACACCCTCTTAGCCCATACGCAGTATCAAAAGTAGCTTCTGAAAATCTAGGCTATCAGTACTATAAATCGTATGGCATAAAATCAATCCTAACTAGAACGTTCAATCACGAAGGTCCTAGGCGAGGAGATGTTTTCGTGACATCAACATTCGCTAAGCAAATAGCTGAAATTGAGGCTGGTCTAAAAGATCCAGTCATTATGCACGGCAATCTAGACTCCTGGCGTGACTATACCGACGTTCGGGATGTGGTAAGAGCATACTGGTTAGCAACCGATAAATGCGAATATGGCGTACCTTACAATATCTGCTCGAACAACATGGTTAAGATTGCCGATATGCTAAAGCAGATGATAGATATGTCAAAGGTTGAAATTACATCAACGGTTGATCCGGCTAGACTCCGACCTTCCGATCTGGTAAAGCTCAACGGGGATAACACCAAGTTTACGGAGGCTACAGGCTGGGCTCCTACTATTAGTCCGGATAAAATGATTGCTGACATATTGGAATACTGGAGAGAAAAAATAAGAGTGTCTCTATTAGCGAGCGCCAAATAATGTCAAAGAGAATACTCTTCGTAAATCACCCACAGACGCAATGCGGAGTGCATCAATATGGACACACGTTTTATGAGTTTCTAAAAGAAGATCCAAATATTGACATGGACTTAATCCACGTAGTTCACCTGGCTCCCATTTTAGATAAAATGAAGGAAGTTAAATATGATATGGTTATTTTCAATTACTACCCTGATACTCTTCCTTTTGTTACTACAGAGATTAAGACTAGCAATATCAAATACTTTGACTGCCCATCGGTCTGTCTTCTTCATGCTCCTTTTGAGGGCTTCGGAGATCTCCTTGGTGAAGATAAGTTTTTCCAGATGGCGCTATTCGGAGATCAGGGCGCTAGCACGTGTGGGATGGGGCCCTTAGTGAAGCACTTCGGTAGAATCCTGCCGCCCTACAATAGGCCTCGTCCAGTAAACCCAATTCCAATTGTTGGTAGCTATGGTTTTTCTAATGACGAAAAGGGTTATGATCGTGTTGTGGAGCTGACTCAGGAAAGCTTTGACGAAGCAATCATCAGGATTAATATTTCGATGAACACTTTTTGTCCAGACACTCTGCCTCACGTGTCTAGGAATGATGCCAGATATCTCTCACTCGTAAAAAAGCCGGGAATTAAACTAGAAATTACTCATGATTTCTATGATACGGAGGCGATGCTTGACTTTTTGGCCGCCAATGATATAAACGTGTTCCCGTATAGGATTAACGAAAATCCGTGCATCGGTATTTCCAGCTCTCCCGATTATGCAATAGCGGCTGGAACGCCTGTGGCTGTGGTTAAATCAACTATCTTTAGGCATATCAATTCATTTAATCTTCCGATATGTGTGGAAGATCATTCCCTAAAGGAAATACTGGAAAACGGCCCCGAGATGATTAAGCCCATTCGTGACGAGTGGTCGCCAGAAAATCAAAGAAAAATTATATATGAGGCTCTAAGCATATGAAGGTAGCGATCGTATCACGGGGACTAGTTAGGGATCCGTTCGACAAAAGTATTACCAACTTCAACCCCAACGCTGTCAATTGGTGTAAAGAGAACCTGGACATGCTAAAATACATGCTAAAAGATCATGAAGTCACTACTTTCTTTTGTTCGTGGAATGTTCCCAATGCGATCGAATACTCTAAGCTCTTTGATAATAGTCTTATTTTAAAGCAGCCTACGGAGGAAGAGTGTTGGGCCCAACTTCCCCATCAGCCAGTATGGTTTGCGCAAGAGAGTAACCCTCTATATAAAAGCACCGCCCTGGCCAAGTTCTTTATTCAATCAAAAGCAATCATTAAAGTAGTTAAATCCTGGGACTCTGGGTTTGATTATATAATATTCACCAGGCCTGATTTAAAAATAGCGATAGAAGATATAAATCTATGGATGACTGATAAATACTCTGTACCAGGCATGTCTTACGTCAATTTCAATGATCATATTAATATTGCCAAAAGCAACATGATGTATAAGGTGTGGGATATATCAAATGAAAAGCTAGATGGGATTATCCAAAGATCATTAGACACCGAGGACGTAGTTAAACACATGGTTGAAGACCAATCGTTTGAGCATGAGTCACATCTTAACATAACTCAATTTATGGTCCGTGGATTCGACGTAGTCGCCAACTATCACGCTGGTGGATATGAGGCATTAAAAAAGCAACTTGGAGTAAAGTGATGATAAACAGAATTGCCAAACTTAAAGATCTAGAAGAAGACGTAAGGGAAGAGCTTATGTACTTTAAAAGCATTGGATACTCTGGAGAGCATGACTGCTTCAGTTATGATTACATCTACAAGTTCGCTAAGATGCTTAAAATCGCTAAAGGCATCGGATTAACAGAAGGTAAAAAGAAAGTAATAGATCTTGGTGGCGGCCTTTCTCCTTTGCAGTTTATTCTCTCTAAAAATTGCGAAGTTTTAAATATGGACATGGAATACGTCGCATGCTTCCCTACGAATGGGAAATACTACGATAAAGCCACTCCTGAGTTTGTAGCAGAGTCTGAGAAGAACTTTCACAACGTTTCCTGGATCCAGGGAGATATTCTTCAAACAATCAAAGATGTAGAGGACAATTCTATTGATGCAATAATTGACACCTGCTCTTTACATATATTCATAAGCGACGGTAGTAATACTTTAATAAACGAGTTCAACAGGGTATTAAAACCTGGAGGCCATTTAATAAGTATTGGAGATGTAGCGAATCCAAATTTAGGGCTCCAGGATAGCCAGTTTCAATACCCAGACAATATGGCTCTTGCGCTTTCGGCTAACGAGAATCTCAAGCTCATCGAGCCCACGGATTATACGACCTGGGAGCCTGAGTTGATGGACCATTCCGGACTGTGCGGCAAAACTCATATCAACTACGACGATTTGTCATTAATTCACATGAAATATGATCCAATGCAAGTACAGTGGGGGAATATTCCCAGCATGAAAATACATTTATGGGTTGCAACATTCGTGCTACAAAAACAATGATTTGTGATATAATAAATTTATGAAGATTGCCCTAGCAATTCGTGGGTTGGTTCGACGCCCCGGACAAGCCTCAGTTGATACATATGATAAGCCTAGTGTAGATTGGTGCCTTGAGAACGTCCAAGGGATTAGAGGCCAGTTTATAAAGGCCGGTCATGAGGTGACTGTGTTCTTTTGCTCTTGGAATGTGCCTAGCGCCGCTGAGTTTGCAAAAGAATTAATGGTTCACATGCCAGCCTATTCTACTCTTCTGCATCAGCCCACATTGGAAGAAGCTTTTGAAATCCTGCCGGTAGAGCCTATATGGTTTAGGGACCCGTCAAGCTGCTGGCACCATACCATGACTGTATACGGAACATTTGCCCAGTCAAAAAGTGTCATGGAGACCATAAGGGACTGTGGTAGAGAATTTGATTATATCTGCGCAACCAGGCCTGATATAAACTTCTCAGTTTCAGATATCAACGAATGGATTAAGCCGAACACTTTTACCGTACCGGCCGTGAACTTTGTGAACTTTAATGATCACTTCGGAGTGGCGCCTGCGGACGATATGATTAAAATATATACTCCCACAGATCAAGAGCTAATCGACATTGTAGATCAGTCTCTAGATACTGAGTCAGTTTTAAAAAACTTAATTGAAAAGAACAATGTTAGGATTGATACCAACATTAATATTACACAGTACCAGCTGAGGGATGTAGACCATCTCTTGCTATACAAGAGAGACTGCGGTCTCATATAAGGAGTTGCGATGAATATTTTTAGGGAATCGATAGATAAAGAAAAGTACTTTATTGCCACATACGATCTTACCTCTAGCGATAATTCAAATCTTAGAGATGCCGCATGGAACCTGGCCGTAGGGCAAAGTGTGGGAAACCCAAAGGTAAGAAATAAATGGGAGACCGACGAATTATTTGAGAATCATTCTTGTAAAGTAATCGGAGACGAGAATCAGATGTTAGGACTAAAGACGGGAAGCGTTAAGATAGCCTTCCCGGTTGCCAACATAGACATTGATACTGATGGGGTGTCACAACTAATGTGCCACTTGATGGGTGGGCAAATGGACATCGAAGACATTACTTGGTGTCGCTTGATGGACGTTGAGTTTCCGGAAGTAATGAAAAAGTCATTCAAGGGTCCTAGATTTGGCCTTTCCGGGGTAAGAGAATTTACTGGAGTAACAAACAAGCCTCTTCTTGGCGGCATTGTGAAACCGAAAGTTGGTATTACCCCAGAAGTTCTACTTGAGCTAGTAAAAGAAATGGTTGAGGAAAATGGTGTCAATTTCATTAAAGAAGATGAGATTATGTCAAATCCAGCGATTTGCCCAATTGAGGTAAGAGTCCCCTTAATCATGAACTACCTTAAGGGCAAAAATGTGATTTATGCAGTGTGTGTAAATGCTGATCCTGGACATATTCTTGATCGTATTAAGAGAGTTCATGAGCTTGGCGGGAATGCAGTTCATGTCAACTTTTGGAGTGGCATCGGCGTTTATAAATCTATCCGAGAGCTGGATCTGCCAATCTTTGTTCACTTCCAAAAGAGCGGAGATAAGATACTTACTCAATTCGATCATCGCTTCAGTGTTAGCTGGAGATTTATGTGCAAGCTTGCGGCCATGATGGGGGTTGATACTATTCATGCCGGAATGATAGGGGGATACTATAACGCTGGCGGAGATAAGATGGAGGATATCGTAAGAGACCTCCAGGAAGCAAATGTCGTAGCTGCTCTAAGCTGTGGCATGCAGCCTGGCAACGTTGGTGGAGTCACCGATATTGTTGGGAATGATTTCATGGCCAACTGCGGCGGGTCTCTACATGGACATCCTGGTGGAACTAGGGCTGGAGTAAAGGCAATGCGTCAAGCTATCGATAAAACCTATGGCCCTGAATATGATGCGGCCATTGCAAAGTGGGGCAGCGAGTAATATGGGATCACCTTTTTTTGCACAACTTGGGCCGATTCAGAAGCAGCCGGGAGAAATAGGGGGTCTTTCCTATGTACCAACATCTGTTCCAATATGCAGCGATGATACCGATGACTGTTTCCGAGGGCAACATCCTCCTGTTGAATTTTCAGAATGCAACCAAAAGGTCGTTGCGGACACTTTTGAAACCATAAAATCAACCGCCAAGTGTATCGTGGAAATTGGAGTCAGTCGTAACCCAGATTATTCGAAGACGTCGACCAGCGTATTTCTTAGTAATAAGTCTAAAGACTGCCACTATATAGGAATTGACCTAGACGATAAGAGCTCCCTGAATGATGTTGAAAACAACATCCATACTCTCAAGATAGATTCTTCAGCTCATATATTCGTATTTGAATTAATGGACCAGTTGGGAATAGATAAGATAGACCTATTAATGATAGACGGATGGCATTCAGTTAATCAGTGCCTTTCCGATTGGCAGTACACCTCTAGGCTTTCAGACTCTGGAATTGTTATTATGCATGACACAAACTTTCATCCTGGACCATCTCTACTATTTGAAGCGATAGATGGCGGTCTTTATGAAAAGGAAAAGTTCTGCAACAATCCAGATATTATGGACTGGGGAATATCTGTGGTGAGACGCAAATGATATTAATTTCTCACAGAGGAAATATAGACGGTCCAAGGTTAAATCTCGAAAACACCCCAGACTACATAAGGTCGGCAATTGGCGCTGGCTATTTAGTTGAAGTAGATCTTTGGATAACTGAAGATGGGGGAATGTATCTTGGTCACGACAGCGCCGAGCATAAAATAAATATTAATTTCCTGACCGAAGTCGCAGGCGACGTTTATATTCATGCCAAGAACTATGAGGCATTTCGCTGGCTCTGTACCCATAATGTATTCAAGTTTTTCTGGCACATTAAAGAGGAATTCACGCTCACGAGCGATGGGAAGGCCTGGTGTTACCCGTCTGAAAAAGCTATTCCTTTTGGCATCAACCTACTGCCCGAGATGAATGACTTAAAGCCCAAAGATCTCGAAGGGTGCCTAGGTATTTGTTCTGATTATATATCTCAATATAGGGACCTTAAATGAATATAGTAATCCCGGCGGCTGGGCGAGGAGAAAGATTTACGGCTAGTGGCTTTAAAGAGCCCAAGCCGATAATAGACGTAAACGGAATTCCTATGATTCAAGCAGCCGTTGAGAGCCTTGGGCTGGATGGTAAATATACATTCATAGTTTATGACTACGAAGAAGAAGAGTTTAATGGAAAAATAAAGAGCGCTCTTCGTGCATGTCATGTCGATCCCACCATTATTAAAATAAACTACACAACTCAGGGTCCAGCCTCAAGTGCGCTGCTTGCCAAAGAGATTATAGATACCGACGAGCCGTTGCTTATCACCAACTGCGACCAAATAATGAAATGGGACGCAAGGGCGTTTCAGGCAGAGTTAGATAGAAAAGCAGATCGAGACGGGCTTGTTGTCACCTACGACAGTGACACTCCTAAGAATAGCTATATAAAAATAGCCGAGCATGGATGGGCTGAGGAGCTAGCCGAAAAGAGAGTAATCAGCAATTTATCCCTAAACGGTATCCATTACTGGAGTAAGGGAAAGCTTTTTGTTGAGTCGGCCGAGGCTATGATAAAAAAGAATATTCGAGTAAATAATGAATTTTATATATCAGAAACATATAATGAATTAATTAAATTGGGATATAATATAGATAATTATCACATTCCGCCCGATCAGCATTGCGCTATTGGCGTTCCCGAGGATCTTGAGAGGTATTTAAATGCATGTTCATAAAATGTTAGACATGAAAGGCGGCTGGTTTATAGGCAACTTCTCTCCGGCGGTGCTAAAAACGTCCGAGTTTGAGGTTTGCTATAAAGAACATAAGAAGGGCGAGCAGTGGGAAACGCATTTTCATAAACTTGGAACGGAATATAACTATTTGGCTAAAGGAAAGATGGTAATCCAGGGAATGGAGCTGAATGCAGGAGACATTTTTATTCTAAAACCAAATGAAATTGCCGATCCGGTATTTCTAGAGGACTGTAGTGTTGTTATAGTTAAAACGCCGTCAATCCCTGGCGACAAATATGAGGTTGAAGATGCCTGAGTTAACAATAGGTATCGCCAGTCTAATAAAAGACGCTCCAGCGGCTCAAATGAGATTCCATCGTAGATTTATCGATAGCCTTAAATTTGTAAAAGAAAAGTTTAATCTGGTTATTGTGGATAATGGGAGCTCTGAAGAGGGCCATAATTTCCTAAAAACATTAAATCCGGACAAGTTAATAAAATT
>Ga0307376_10004866_pt1 | contig 12217 bp, 9 predicted proteins | sample TR2MG_FD_202536 | JGI IMG/M metagenome (GOLD analysis project Ga0307376, IMG submission 202536) | Soil microbial communities from Risofladan, Vaasa, Finland - TR-2 | ecosystem: Environmental > Terrestrial > Soil > Coastal area > Acid sulfate soil | place: Finland: Risofladan, Vaasa | collected... | reverse complement strand
CAACCTCATCGACGTGCCGGGTGCCATCGCCGATCCAGCCAATTTCCCCTTGGAACAGGGACCGTACTATTTCGTCATCGAGACCAACAAAGTTGGTCCTGGGGATCTCACGTCCGTAGAAGTGAAACTCGGCATTTACGACAAGTTCAAGACTCTCCTGGGGTCCACCACCGTGACAGATGCAGACCTCTTGCCGATTCCGGGCGGACGGGGACTCTTTTGTTGCTTGGGTGCAAGGCAGATCGGTCCTTTGGTGGGAACAAACGCCGATATGGACGTTTTCCACGCCAAACTGGTGCTGGCGACCGAGTTGGATGACTTGCCGCCGCTTCCGTGAATTTGCCTATAGGAACCCCCAGATAAGACGCTAATGCGAATCATCGCCACACTTGCAGGCAACGAGATCATCCAGGTGGAGAAGAACCCCCCGGATGGCGTGCCTGTGGCCCGAAACGGCACGTACAACGTCCCGGTGCCCGAGGGGGTCAAGGTCGCCGTGGAACCAGCCAGTTTCGTGCTGCCGTCTTCGGACCCGAACTCCGTGGTTGCCCAGGGGTATGCCGGTCTCCTGGCGCAGTTCCCACAGTACGAGAACATTTTGTTCAATCCGCTCATCGAGGACATCGACATGGATGACCTCGATCCAACGGCGATATTGAACGAAGGCGCTCCGCCGACGGCATCGCACGTTTCACGACTCCAGATGGGTCGAGGGACGGCTGGTCCCCTGACTCCGGGGATGGCCGCAAACTCCGTTGCCGTTCTGGAGTCCAACGATACTCTGGGCTTCGGGTTTGAGAAACCCGGCGTCCTCATCACGGACACCATCGACATCGGCCCACTCACGGGTGGTCTCGGTGCGGACGAGTTCGTCGTCTACTGGTACATCTACGACTTCGACACCACCACGGATGTCCGGTCTGCTTTCGGCTTCTTCGCCGGCCAGAACACCCCGGCCATCCGTAATGTGCTGGAGGTTGACCAAGAGCCTTCCGAGTTGGAAGTGTTCATCTCCATCAATGACGGGCTCACGTTCTTTCCCGTCAACCGACTCATCCCGATTGCGTTCTGCAACCCCGGACTTCTCGTCCGAATTGCGTTCAAGAACACCGATCCCACCAAGAAGAAGTACCTCGCCGGGTACGCACTGATGTTCTGAGGGGACTTTGAGCGATGTCTGAAGATTTTGGCAACGGAGTTTCACGAACCCTCAACGCGATTGGGCGGCAGTTCCAAGCTGTCATCTGGCAGGATGGTAAGCCGCCGCTGGACAGCGAATTCAACCTCATGGCTCAGATCGAGCTTGAGGAACTGCGTACTTTTGTTCGCAGCCAGGTGAACTCAGGGTTCTTTCTCGACCCCACGGAGCCCCTCCTTGATTTCGTCACCGATCCTCTGAACTCCAACCAGTTCCGGTTCGGCACCCAGAAGCGGGATAGTGATGGTGTCATCGAGGAGCTTGCTCCCGTTGTTTACGCCAGCCTCAATGGCTGGGTCATCCCAGTTGTCGGATCTTTCAACGTCGAAGAGAACGCCACCGACAACATCGTCCGTCTCAACCCTCCGCCGGATTCCGACACTCGTATCGACTTCGTGTTCCTTGAGGCGTGGACGGTACTTGTTGCTCCCAATCCCAGCACGGCCAACAAGCCCGCTGCCAATGAGATCTGGAAGTACGGCAACACCGAATACGGTGGTGTCAACCTGCCGGACGACATCGAAGACCCGAGCGTTGGGTACGAGACCACCGAGCGACTTCAGCTTCAGTACAAGATCCGCGTTGTTGGATCAGGTTCCGGTGCGGGCACGAGCCCATCCTTGGATGTGTACCCGGATGGTCTTGGGGACCCCAACGTCTTCGCCCAGGGGCCTAATACGTCTGACACGACTTGGACGTACACCAACATGCGCGATGCTCTGGGAGACCCGAGCTTGTGGCGTGCTGGGGACGGGAATTCTCAGAATTCCCTGAAGACCACGGATGGCTACGTCTACTCCATCCCCATCTGTGCCATTTTCCGGCGCAACAACTCGCCATTCGTGGCGGCGTCTCTTGCTGGAGCGGGCAACCAGAATGGTGCGTTCAACCGTAACCCGTCCGCCATTACGCTTCCGGTACCCTCGGAAGGGGCCAAGCTGTTCACGCAGCCAAGCCTGACCAACGATCTATCGGCCACCCAGTTCACGCTGGATACGACCATCGAGGTGGATTTCCTCGTTGGCTCTGGATTCGACGATCCCAACCTCGATTTGACCAAAACTTTCATGGTCATCGACAACGAGGTCATCGGCATCAGTGCAGTGGACACCACTGCTTCTCCGCCCACCGTTACGGTGCCGGCAGGAGGCCGTGGTCGGTGGGGTTCGGACATCGTATTCCACAGCGGACGGACGGACGTTGTGGAAACCGGCACGGGCACCCCGATCAATTTCTTCAACACGCGGCCCAGCGAAAATGGCGCTGTAGCCCCAGGTCTCTTCTCCGACCAGATTGCAGATGAAGACCTCCTCGACCTGCGTCGTGGTCTCAACGTCGGCGACTGGGATTACGAGCGTCTCCTTCTTCACAACATCGCTGCGGTGATGAACAATCGCCTGCGTTCTACATGGAAAGCAGCGGGGGCTCCCGGTGGTGACACCGAGGGTGTCAGCGTCATCGAAGTTGATTACCTCCTCCAAGACGGAGGCACAGCAGTCCCGTTTGGGACCGAAGCCATCGACGGCCCGGACGGGATTCGTCAAATTTGGTCGGATGCCGCAGCCCTTCAGGGCGATGTGACGATGCTGCTCGACAACGACGGCACCATGAACGCGGGGTTCATCCAGACCCTCGACGATCTGGTGACATGGGATGTTGGCGCGGACTTCAAGCCCTCTGGATTTATCAACAACCAGAACAACACCACTCCAGGATTCACCAACGGATCGACGATCTTCGTCTACATTGGTGGGGACAACGGGACACAAGGCGCCCGCAAGACGTTCCGTGATGGATCGACCCGTGCGGTTCGGTTCGTCGGACCCCAGGAATACTGGAAGGCCAACACCAACGGCAGCACTGGCCTGCAAACTCCGGTCTCTCTTCTGTGGGTGAGTAGCGACAACGCCAACACCGTCACGGCTGGTGGAGGCGCTGGGCTTCAAGCTCTCTCCAACGCTGGTCCCGGTGAGGCACCAAGCGAACACCCGGGTCCGATGTACCCGCTCCAGTTCCTCAACTTTGAGAAGCCCTTTCTCGTATTGGGCGGCATCCTCAATAGTGCGTTCGTCGTGACTGGCATCGACGGGGCGACTCAACTCATCGGGAACTCCCTCAATCCGGCCATTCCTTTGGGAGAAGGCGAGATCGTTTTCCCAGGGTTCGATTTCGATGCGGCTGGGAGTTGGTACGCGTTCAACGAAGACGGCAAGTTTGCCAACAATCCGAGCCTTGTCACGAACCCCCTTCTTCGTGGACAGCGGACTCTGTTCGACATGCTCACCGACGGTCTCACCAACCGCACGGGGGATTCGTCCGAGGTTTACCTCCTCCTCTTCGGAGATGACGACACCACCGCCAACAACGGTGCTTTCCAGGTCATCGGTGCGGGTACAGCCACGGACATCACGGGGACTCCCCTGACCACGAGCCCGGCCTCTGCCTCCAACCGTCTCCGTGTCAAGTTCTTGTCGCAAGGCGTGCTTGACTTCGACAACGCCACGACCAAGACGGTCACGGCCGAAGTCCGCTCTCAGATCACCAATGCCGAGGACGGCAACGGTTCCGCTCTTGGTCCGGCAGCGATGACCATTACGCTGACCGACATCCAGGCGGTCGAAGGTGGCAGCAGCAACCCCTGGAACGCACTCAATGTCAACCCCACTTCCGCTATCGGCAAGTCGTTGACGCAGCCGTTTGACTACAAGTGCGTGGTCAACACGACCCTCCAGTACCACCCCGGACGTGGTGGTATGGCTCGTGTCCCGGATCAGATTGAGCGAATCGCCATTCAGGCTCCGGTCAGCACGATCATGCGGCAGAGCCGGGCTTTCTTGGACCCCACATTCCCAAATGCGACGGGTGCTCCGGGCAATCCCATTGAAGTCAACTACTGCCCGACACACATTCAGACTTGGAACCGACTTCCGAGCCTGGGTTTGTGGCAGCCCGACGCCCCCAACTACGGTGGCAACGTCGTCCTGTTCAGCGAGATTGACCGTGAAAACGAGAGTTTCTTCGACAATGGATCGAAGACCCTCCTGTTCCGCCCGATTCAACTGGAACTGATGACCACCAAGGGCATCACCATCACTCCGGCGGCTTCGACGATTGCTCCGTTCAACATCCCGACACTCTTGGGTGCCCCGTGGACGGGCAACCCCGAGAACCAGGACACCTACCCCAACCCGAGCATCATCCTCAACGGATGGGATGGTCCGAAGGACGACGCCCAGCTTTTCACCATTGGATTGCAGATGGGCTACCCAGTCCCATCCCAGTACATGCCGAGGTTCGGGCGTTACGACATTCCCTACTTCCAAGACAACGGTCCCGCCTACGGATCAGGTACTTTCCTGGAGGGGATCAACCACTTGTTCTGCGACGGAACCGACCTGTCGAATCCTGTCTTCGACATCATCGGGGGAGATGACAACCAATCGGGCGGTACACTCGTCACCCGGTTCCTCATGCAGACGGGTTCGACTTCAGGTTTGAAGTACGCCCAATACGGCACCATCGCCGCAACAACGAGCCAAGCGTACCAGGGCCGTCTCACCACGGAGATCGGCACCGGATGTGCCGAAGCCGTCCAGATCACCCAGAAGCTCGCCAACACCGCTTCGTCCGATTTCGGCACCGGCCTGGTGGGCATCCAGTTCCCGCCCTACTTGGGCCCGGCTCGCATCTACGGTGTCTATGACCGTCGGGATTTCGTTGCCAAGGGAGCCGTGACGTTCCAGGCAGATCGCGTGACCCCCGAGGCCAACCCGGCCATCAACCTCATGCGTCGAGATGCGGACAAGCAGACCTTGTTCATCTGTCAAGACGGTGCGCTCGACCTCACCGGGGTTTCCGGCGACCACACGTACATCATTCCCGAGAACCTCCTCGACATCACCAAATCTCCCAACTACGTGTCGGGGGAGACGTTCACCGATCTGGAGTACGTCATCGAGTTCTGTGCCTTCGGGTTCGGCAACGGGTTCATCAACGAGAACAACTACGTGATGGCCCGGCGACACAACGGTCAGGGCACTCTCCGCACGGATGGGGACAACCCAGAGCTTGAGGGCTTCTCCATGTGCATCCCCGCAGCCGCAGCGGATTCCAGCCGCGTCTACGTGGAGTACGAGCGCACCGTGTACCAGGGCGACCCGTACATGAGCCGTGATGGAGAGACCCGAGTCACGAGCGATTACGAGAATCGTTACGGACAGGTCTCCCAGGCCAACGCTGTTGGATTGAACGATTCGATTCAACAGTTCGATGCCGACGGGAACACCATTCCTCAGATCCCCAATGCTCGTGCCTACGAGGTCGTGGCTTCCCTCGACTTCTACACGACGATGGGAACGGGCAACATTGGAGGAACCCTCTACGCAGGAACTCCTCTGGATGTCGGGTACACCAACAACAGTGTCCTGGCGGCGACCCGCATCCCGCCGTCGGCGGACACACCAGCTTGGCGCATCCTGAACCGTGCCTTCACGGCGGGACAAAAGACAAACTCCAGCCGTGCTCAAGGGCTTCTGGAGATCATTGGCAACAACGCCACATTCGATTTCGTGACTCCATCTCAGGTCACCGTGACCCGCCTTGATGGATCGGCTGTTCTGTTCAAAGCGTTCAACGGCCCGACTGTCGCACCGGATGAGTTTGACGCTTCTTCGCCTGATCCGGCCGTCATCGCCCGTGAGTTGTTCACCAAGATGAACGACCGCACGGACTTGGCCCTCCAAAGCACCCTCCGGGCGTTCAACGACATCGACTCGCCGCAAATCGAGTTGGTGGCGTGGCCGGTAGGAGCAGCGGGCAACGGCATCCAGATCGAAATCAACGATGCGGACAACTTCTTGCTCAAGGCTCCGACAACGGGCGAGCAAGGTCTCGACAGCGTGATCACGGGGGCCTTCCTGTTTGGTGGCAAGGATCTTGTCCTCAACGCCGGAGATGGGACCACCCAACTCAACCTCACCGGCATGACCGAGCGTTTGCCACTGGGGATCTTGGCTCAGGACTCCGACTTCATCGGGGAGAACCCCCTCAATGATGAGGCGTCTTCCGTGCAGACGGTTCTGGGAGGGATTCGCCCAACCCAGACTCTCTTGCCGCTCACCAAGTCTGCCGGAGCCGAGTACACCCGGTTCATTGGATCACCTGGAGAGATCATCTCCGAGGCGGATGGGGCGATCCTCCAATACACCGCGTACAGCGACACCAACCCCGGAGGCTCCAAGCGGTTCCGCTTGTTCCGTGGAGGTGGTTCCGAGTTCGTCCTGAGTGGGAAGAACCCTGGTGGTCCCGTAGATTGGTTCAGCGACTCGTTGCCTCCAGCGTTCAACCCGGTCCTCAAGGGAGGTCTCCTGGCTTGCAAGGCTCTCCTTGTCCGCAACTACGTGGAAGAGGCGTTCTCCACGGACGATGTGACCACCGAAGGGGATGAACTCCAAATGGTCATTTTGACCAATGCGATCTACGGCGACACGAACACGCAAGCGGATGGCGTCACTCTCAAGGGCATCATCTCGCCCACGGGATACGGCGAAGGTTACGCAGCCAGTGACCGTTACCGCTTGAATGGCAAGCCCATGTTCAAGGGCCGTGTTCGCACGCATCCCGATCCCAACGCCGTCACGTTGGCCTTCTTCCCTGGTAGGCAAGACGACTAGGACAGATGCACCACGTCTCTCAACAACAAATCTCGATTGAGGTGCGACGGCCTCACATCAACCGCTTCAAAAAGCGGTTGATTCGTATGCTTCAGACGCCTGGTATCGACTCAGAAACTCGTCAGCGCTATCAGGCGCAGTTGGACAAGCTCGGTGAGCCGAAGGTTTACACCCGAGAAGGCCAAGCATCCCCAGGTGCTATCGACCCCGGCCCTATGCCGACGGATCCACCGGACATCGACTTTGACACCGCTACTGCCAGTTCCCTCTCTCAGCAATTGCACACGAATCTCGTCCGACATGCACTACAAATGGAACTGGATGTGCAACCCTCAAACACCAAAGCCCAGATCGTACAAGCGATCCTTGGGCACATCGCAGGAGGAAACCCATGAAGAACCGATTGTTGTTTTTGGTTGCGTTTTTCGCAGCGTTCACACTGACCTCACCCGTACTCGCTCAACCCCCGGAGGCCGACGCTAAGACTGAAGAAGTCAAAGCTGACGACACCAAGGTAGAGGAGAAGGCCGAAGCTCCGGCCGAGGAAAAGGCAGCCCCCGAGGCCAAGGCCGAGGACGGTGACACTGAAGGAAAAGCAGCCACCAAAGAGATCGAGACCGACGAAGAAGCTGTGGAAGCAGCATCAGGTCTCTACACTGCTCTTGCCAATCGAGATTGGGCCCTTGCCATCGCGCTTGGTTTGACTCTGCTCGTGTTCATTCTTCGCAAGGTCAAGGTCTTGGCGAAGGTCCCGTCAAAAGCAGTTCCGTGGGTCACGGCTGTTTTGGCAATGGGTGGATACGTGGCCGCCGCACTGATGACGCCGGGAGTCGCCATCGGCCCTGCTCTGATGGAAGGTGCCGCGGCCGGTGCCGCAGCCGTTGGCCTTTGGGAGATGCTGCTCAAGCACTTCCTGGGCACCAAATCTGAGGGGGGAAGCGGAGGCTGATCTTCACGCTGGAAGGTCCGAGGGCCGGTTGGGGAAACCCAACCGGCCCTTGTTTTTGCGACAATCGCGCGGTGTAGATTGCACAAATGGACTGTGCAATGGATACCATGAACAACCGAACCATCACCTCCACCGTCCGTTGCTCCTCCATCCATCAGGTCCGTCAGGCCGCCGACTCCGGCAAGTGCTGGGTCTTCCGCGCCGAGTTCCTCGGGTGGACTGAGAAGGGCAACCGCTCCAGCAAGTTCTGGGAGATCTCGGGTCGAGGCTCCAGCCAGGCCACCGTCCGTTGGGGTCGCCGTGGCTCCTCTGGCCGCAGCCAGATGATCCCCTTCTGGGAGGCCACCGACCGCGCCTGCAAGAAGCTGGACAAGGGCTACCGCGCCCAGGCGTAAAGCCTGCCCCCCTCTCACCCGCAACCGCACCCCGCCCGGCGGGGTGTAGTTTTTGCAGCCTCGCTGTGTAGGTGGTGTCATGGCCTACCAAGTGGACCCGTTCAGGAGCGCCTACGTCTGTCGTCGCACTGAGAAGTCCGGCGAGTGGGTTGTCTACGACAAACGGTCGGCCCTGTTGGGGCACTTGACGACCAAAGGCGTCAAGGAACTCTGCGAGGAACGGGGCGTCGAATTCGACGGCCGATGGCAGTACGTTTTCGTCCGGTAGATCGCCTATCCTTTTGCGTAGAGTGAGGGACACCCTCCCCTTTTTGCGCTGTGAACTCGGTACGAATCTCCACTGGAACCAGTGCGCGCCAGGCCCTCTTGGCCGGCGTGGCTGAAATGGCGAAGGTCGTCGGTGTCACCTACGGCCCCCGAGGACGCACAGTCATGCTCGACCGGGTGGGTGGCATCCTCTCCACCAAAGATGGGGCCGCCGTAGCTTGGGAAGTTGAGCCTGAGAACCCGGTGCGTCGTCTGGGCACCCGAGCCCTTCAAGAAGCCTGCTCCAAGGTGAACAAAGTCGCCGGAGACGGGACCACCACGACTGCGTTGCTGGTTCACGCCATCTTGGTCGAATGTCACAAATGGGTGGAGGCCGGAGCGAACGCAGCCCTTCTCGCCCAAGACCTGCAACGGGTTGCCGAGGATTTGGACGGCGCTGACCTGTGGGACATCCTGGTGCCGGAGCCCGTAGAGCACGATGGTCTGCTCTACGACATTGCCATGAACGCGTCACATGGAGACGAGGAAGTCTCCAAGGCGATCGTCGAAGCTCTCGACATGGTGGGTTCGCAGGGGATGGTGTCCATTGAAGAAGGCAAAGGCCGAGGCATTGAACTCGTGCCCAAGAACGGATTGGAACTCAAGCGCGGGTTGGAGAGCACACATTTCTTATCCGAGGATGGGATCTCTCGGAAGTTCGACGTGGCACTCGTGGCTCTTGTTGATGGGGAACTGACGAAGCTCGCTGATGTGCAGAACATCATTGAGCAGGCGACTCAGTTCCCCCACCCGCTTGTCATTGTGTCTCGTGGTTGTTTCGGCGAGGCGCTGCAAGTTCTCTGCATGAACGACAAGAAACTTGAGTGCAATAGTGGGAAGTTCCAGTGCGCCGTTGTTCGGGTTCCAGGGCACTTGGATCAGCAAAAAGCCCATCTGGCTGATCTAGCGGCCCTCACGGGGGCCAAAATCCTCGATCCAGCGGCCGGAGACGACTTGGCCTCGTGCAACTCTGAAGTCCTGGGCTCAACCCAGAGTTGCACACTCAAGTTGGACACCAGCACATTCGTTGCCTTTGAGGACAAGTACGAGGGCATCGAGCGTCGGGTTGCTGAACTTCAGGTTCAAAAGGAACGGGCGACCTACTCGTATGACATCGAGATGCTCAATGAACGTATTGCCAAACTCACCAATGGGTTTTGTCTAATGCGCATCGGGGCAGCAACCGAAGTGGAGATTCGTGAACGCCGAGGTCGAATCGAGGACGCCCTCAATGCTGTCCGGTGCGCTGTTGACGGCGGCGTGGTCCCCGGCGGTGGGATCTCCTACCTGGCCTTGAGCAATTTCTTGTCCGGCAGCATCGGCTTTTCCAAGGATATGGCGAGCTACGGGCGCCAGGATCTCATCACTGCCGGGCTCGGGGACCGGGTACTCGTTGAGGCTCTCCAGGTGCCCCTCAGAACCCTCGCCAGGAACGCCGGCTACGAACCCTCCGTCATCGTGGCGAGGGTTCTGAAGGCGTCCTGTGAGCGTGGGAGGGGTCCGTGTCCCTCGTGGAAAACTGGGTGGGATGCACTCACCGATGAAGTGCGGGACTTCCGCCAATCCCCCGTCATCGCGGACCCTCTGGAAGTCGTCAAAGCCGTTGTGCTGACGGCCATCTCGACAGCTTCGACGCTGCTCACAGCAGATGTTGCAATCACAAAGGCCCCATGACCATCCCCAGACTTCAGCGCATCCAGTTCAACGCCACAGCCGTCACGCCTGACACGGCAGCAGCCCTCCGGCAGTTGGAGAAACGGGCGGATCTGATGAAGGACATCCGTCTGACCGTGAACGGCCCGTCGTTGGAGGACATGAACTGGGACCGGATGCGTCTGCGTCCAGGGCCCACAGGGCTCCCTCCCGAATGGTCAGCCCTGAACACAGGGCGTGAAGTCTACTTGGGGGTCGAGATTCTCGACGACACCCTGTCCAAAGAATCTCGGTTGGAGCGTAGCTTGGCGACGCTCTGGGCTCTTGCAGTGCCTTTGGGATTCACGCCGTACTCCCGCTACCCACTACCGGGTGCGTACATGAGCGTGTTCCATTTCATGGGTCCGTGGGACATCTTGATGGATCACATGCTCGGGGCTGGTCGAGGAGAAGCTGCTTGGCCTGGTTTTTGTGGCGCAGCCCAAGCAGATGTGGGTGCATGGGAAGGTCAACATCAAACGGAACGATTCGTCCAAAGTCATCTTCACCGGATTGGCTACAACTGCGGCGCCATCGACGGCCTCGTTGGGAACTCGGTGGTGGCGGCGCTCAAAGCAGCGGGAATGGCTGGAAAGCCCCTCATGGATGTCGCAGAGGAGCTTGGCAAGGTGGGAACACGTCCCCAGCGTCAACCCCGCAAGCCCATCGAAGGCTTCGTGGACATCCCGGACACTGATTTCTCTATAGTCTCCTATGGACAGGTACGCACGACGCGAACTCCGAAAGGAGCCCTCCTCTCTATCGGAGGTCCGGGACGCATCGTCGTAGATGTTCGGGACACATGATTCCAAGTCACACCAAGGTCGCCTGGGCCTTTTTAGACAAACTGCTCGGACGCACGCCTCCGCCGCCGGACACAGATCCGCGTACCTTGTCGATGGACGAGCGCAACGAGATCTTGGATCGCGTGGTGGTCAACATGGGGAACTCGATGAACAAGGCCATGGAGGTCGCGTCGTCCTCGTTCGCCAAACAAGTCATCAAGATGTCGCGCGCACAAGGGGTAGATCCTCGTGCGGTATTCCATCGGCTTGTGATGCCACGCAAAAAATGGCCCATGCTTCCTCCGAAAACCCATCGGTGGCTCGACACGATGGCATCCATCATCTCCGTGTTTGGAGATGTTCCCTCCGTGGGAAGATTTGTGTCCCCCCCGGAATTGGAACCAAGCATCAGGATTGTGTTGGAGAATTTGGGGAACTGGGCTGCCACGTACATGAAAGATTTTCTGGAGAAAGCCTATTTGGAGGTGCTCCAGAAAGAAGCTCGGCAACTGATCCCGGTCTACACATACCCAGATCAGTCCGTACCGTCGTTGCCGAAAGTAACGCTGGCACTCATGCACGAGTTTGAATGGCGCCTGGATCATGCGCGGTTGCCGATAGGTGGCGCGAACTTGATGGAGCGGGTATTCAGATTGTTCACTTGAGGGTTCATCGCCGGGGCCGGCGGCGTATAAGGGGGACATGGACGCACGGCTCAAGGCGGCATACGACCGGCTTCAACAGCTTCGGAAACGAACTGACTTGAAGCTAAAGGCCACCGATCTCCTGAAGGACACCTTCACGGATTTCGATGGGAATGAGAAAGAACTAAAGATTCGTTACTACCAAGTGCAGGGCATCTTGCATCTGGTGGCGATGAATCGGTTTCTCCTTGGCGACGATACGGGTTTGGGCAAGAGCCTAATGTCGATTTCCGCCTGTTGCTACGTCTGGGCCAAGGAGCCGGACACCAAGGTCATCGTGCTGACCAACAAGAGTGTGGTCGGGCAGTGGGCACTAGAGTTCGTCAAGTTCTGTACCCCTGGGAAGATCAACGTCATCACCTGTGTGGGGAGCCCACCAACCCGGAAACGCATCCTCAAGGACTTTGAGAAGTCCAAAGGTCCGACGGTCATCATCATGGGGTATGCGACCGCCCGCAAGGACATCAAGGAGCTTCAAAACCTCACGGATTACATCCTCATCACGGACGAAGCGAC
>Ga0307376_10004864_pt1 | contig 12219 bp, 11 predicted proteins | sample TR2MG_FD_202536 | JGI IMG/M metagenome (GOLD analysis project Ga0307376, IMG submission 202536) | Soil microbial communities from Risofladan, Vaasa, Finland - TR-2 | ecosystem: Environmental > Terrestrial > Soil > Coastal area > Acid sulfate soil | place: Finland: Risofladan, Vaasa | collected... | reverse complement strand
TGGAGTATCTTGGGATGGCATCAATACGCCTTGGTGCGGCAATGATGATAAGCTATACTTACAGTCTGGCCAGTTTACATCGACATTAAAAACAAGCGAAAATATAGTCGCTATTGATACTTGGCCGACTGGAATATCGTGGGATGGAACCAATACACCTTGGTGCGGATCAGAAGCAAATAAATTATACTTACAATCAGGTCAGTTTACTTCCACTATTAAAGACAGTCAAGCCATTGGTAGTGTAGACCTTTCTCCGCAGGGTTTGGCTTGGGATGGAACTGACACACCTTGGTTAGGTGCTCAAGCAGAGAAACTATACTTACAGTCAGGCCAATTTGATTCTATACTTAAAAATAGTCAGCATATTGGGTATATTGAAGCGCAACCTAGAGACATAGGTTGGGATGGCAATAACACTATTTGGTGCGGTACTGCCCAAAATAAATTATACTATCAATCTGGTGCATTTACCTCTACACTGAAGACCAGTGAAGATGTAGGTACTATTGATACTGACCCGTTGGCCATTGATACTAATAAGATCAGGGGTACGACGCGTATCTTCAGATACTCAGAATTCTCTGATGTCGTATTCGGTCAGAGTATTGGTCTCGATACGATCTTAAATAGAACAGTAACATCGCCATTGACACTAAGTCAGGTTATTGACCCGAGTGAGTCCACGTATAATCGAACAGTAACAGATACCCTGGTATTCGGTCAAATTATTGTTCCTGATATTTCAATTGAGCGTAGTATTATTGACACATTAACATTGAGTCAGATTATTGACCCAAGTACGTCCACGTATAATCGAACAGTAACGGACACATTATCGCTAAGTGATACTATTGGTCTTGGTACTATTCTCAGTCGGACAGTAACATCACCATTATCGCTAAGTGATACTATTGATCTTGATACTATTCTCAGTCGAACAGTAACTGACACACTATCACTAAGTCAAACTATCAATCTTGATTTTGCTATCTTAAATCTGTCAGTAACATCAACATTGGCATTTAGTCAAGCTACTGATGAAGCCAGTACATTCACTATGTACACCGGCAGTCAAGGCGATAAACTATACTTACAGTCGGGCCAATTTACGTCAACACTTAGAACAAGTCTCTCTGTAGCGTTGAAAGACGGCTATCCGGCTGGTGTAGATTGGGATGGTACAAATACTGTTTATACTGGATCTACTTCCGATAAACTATATCTCCAATCAGGTGCGTTTACTTCGACTATCAAAGACAGTGAAGATGTGAGTTCTATTGATGATGCCCCAACAGATATTGGGACAAGTGGATCTAATACGCCTTGGGCTGGGACAGAAGCCGATAAATTATACTTACAGTCGGGGCGTTTCACTTCAACACTTAATACAAGCGTAGCCGCAGGTGCTTCCCCAACGGGAATATCCTGGGATGGTACCAATACGCCTTGGTGTCAAATTGTCGGCCCCTCAGCACTTTATCTGTACTCTGGACAATTTACTTCGACTATTAAGGACAGTGAAGATGTTAGTGGCATAGATTCTGCCGCCCGTGGAATTTCCTGGAATAGAGTCGATACACCTTGGACTGGAAATACAACTAACAAATTGTATATGCAATCAGGACAATTCACTTCGACTGTTAAAACTAGCGAAGACGTGACCGCAATTGAAAACCACGTTAACAGTATTGCCGTAAATCAATACTTCTTAGACTATACTCAAACAGTAATAGACACGTTAACATTTGGTCAGAGTATTGATCTTGATATTATACTCAGTCGAACAGTAACAGACACCTTGGTATTGGATCAGAGTATTGATCCGAGTGAATCTACGTATAATCGAACAGTAACATCAACACTGGCATTGGGCCAAGTAACATCGCCAACTTTCAGTAGTGACACTGTTTGGGCCGGCGGTATTGCCGATAAACTGTTCTTGCAATCAGGTCAGTTTACTTCAACTGTTAAAGATAGTGAAAATGTTAATGGTGTCGATACGTACTTAGCTGGCATATCTTGGGAAGATACTAATACGCCTTGGTCTGGGTGGCAAGCTGCTAAACTATACTTACAATCCGGTCACTTTACTTCAACACTTAAAGACAGCGAAGATGTTAGCGGCATCGATATATACTCAACTGGTATATCTTGGGATGGCATTAACACTCCTTGGTGCGGACACCAAGCCGATAAACTATATCTTCAATCTGGTCAGTTTACTTCGACACTGAAAACAAGTGAAGGTATTGGTGGTATTGAAACCCAGATTCATGGTATATCTTGGGATGGCACTAATACGCCTTGGACAGGTGAAACTGACGACAAACTATATCTTCAATCTGGTCAATTTACTTCGACACTGAAAACGAGTGAAAACGTTCATGCCACGGACAATTATCCTTATGGAATATCTTGGGATGGTATCAATACACTTTGGGGTGGGGCTGGGTCAGACACATTATACCTCCAATCAGGACAATTTACTTCAACGATTAAAACTAGCGAAGATGTGACTGGGTTTGACGCGAGTGTGCAGGACATTGATACCAGTCATAGAAGATTCTAATGATAAGATTAACAGCATACCAAACGACAACTGTATTACCCAATCCCGATTGGAGTGATAGTGAAGGTATATTAGGTGAAGTTATCATTAAACGAACAATCACGGGTGCTAGGCACATTTACGTCAAGACTAAAAATCAAAGAAGACGTATAGGTTTTAGTCTAAAATTAACGCGAATGAAAGCTCTTGAGTTAAGAGCCTTTATTCAAAGTTATTTTGCTTCTGAAATCACACTAACGGACCACTTAAATCAAGTGTGGATTGGATATTTCACGGTCAATCCATTTGAATTTATGACAACCAATGCAAACATTCTAACCATACAACTGGATTTTGAAGGCGTTAAACAATGAGAACTTTGTCAGCGGCCGCATTACTCAAGATTGCTAATAATATTGGCAATGAACCTATAACAATTATTGAAGTGGAATGGGTAAGAAATAGCGATATTAAAATCAGTTACGCTGACAGAGATCTAGACGGTATACTTGGACGTATTATTGAAGTTGCGTCCTTAGACAACGTTGTTAATATATCAAATAATTCAGAGTCACAAGAAATCTCAGTAATTCTTGATGATACTAATGGGTCTATAAAAGGTATAATGGACACAAATGATGTTCATTTGAGAAATGTTTGGGTATACCAATGGTTTGAAGGTCTCGACTTGAGCGATAAATTCTTACTATTTAAGGGTAAAATTAATTCGCCTGTTTCTTGGAATGAAGGCGATAGAACTGTCCGTTTTACAATTATTTCACAACTCGAAGACCGAGAAATTGGGTTCTCGCCTGAAGAGGGTCAGTTTACAGATTTGACACCTGATTTAATTGGTCAACCTTGGCCAATGTGTTTTGGTACTGTCTTACATGTTAAAGCATTGCGATTAACGGAATCCAGAAGTGGTATTTTAGGGGACGGTATAGGTATTTCAGATTTTGCACTTCCCGATCGTGCTAAGGCTCTTGCTGTGATTGCAGGTTATAGTGACGGATCATCCGAACAATCAGATTCTTGTTATGGAACTTATCTCTGTCAAAAAGAAACTGAAAGAAATAGTTTTAGGGTATTTAATAGTGCGATTTTTCCGAGGGGAATTATTAATTTGAAAATTGGAAATACTACCTTGGAGGGTTATTTTGTTGGAAATACTAATGTTTTTAGTTTAACAAAAACTGGAAGTCGATACAAAGAGAATCATCCTGAGTGGCCACTTTTTAAGAGGTATATTAATTTTGCAGCGGGAAGTTATTCGGGTTGGACAGGTGAAAGTGAGTCACGACTAGTACATGAAGATTGTTCAGGCGGTACAACACATAGTGTCTTTAATCCCTATGTGCCTCTTTTACATGGTTTTCAGTATCAATGTGGAGGTGACTGTATAAGGAAAACTAAATTTTTCCCGTGGGTAGAGGGAACATCGCCCTATTATGGACCCGCCGGGTACGATAATAAATATAGTGCTATCAGATTTGCCAGTGGTAAGGTCAATGGGGATAACGCCGGATATATTTACTTACAACCCGGCTCAAAGGTAGAATTAGCAGAATCTGAACCGCAAAAATTTGTAGTTAGTATTGTACCTGGTACGGTAATAAAAGTCACAGCTTGGGCACAACGTGAAGGGCAAAAATTCTTACAAGATGTACCAAAAGATTACTACACAGTTTCCAGTGAAACATGGGGAGACATTACAGCAGTAATCGTGACACTGGACGAGGCGTTATCAAAATATGTAGACATGGGGTGGGAAGATGATATTTATGTAACTTTTGAGTCAAGTGTGGGTCCAAATGTTGTAGACATTTTGGAGTACCTAATTGATCTTTACACTGATTTTAATATCGACGCCGTAAGTTTTGCACACGTTAAATCTCGTGTAGGCGTTTATGAGGCACATTTTGCTCTCTATAATCGCAAAGAAATTTTAACTGTGTTACAAGAAATTTCATATCAGGCATGCTGTTCAATACACTTAAAAAATGATGTGTTCTACATTCAATATCTTCCAGAACAGCCTGCATCTATAGCCGCGATCACAAGAGGTGATATTATAGTAGAAACATTGGAACTGGGACATACTGACACAGAAGATATTATAACTAAAATGGTGTGCAAATGGAAACAATCAGATGCACAAAAAGAACCATTTACAACTATTCTTCGACATAATGTAGCCAAGTACGGTACTCACGAAGAGGAATTTAATTATTATATTTATAATTATGCTGATGCGGTTATTAAGAGTGCAACATTTTGGATGATACGACGCGCAAACACCTGGAAAAAAGTCAGATTCAAGGCACCACTTACCAAATTAAATCTAGAATCTCTTGATCATATAGATATAAATTTAGTTGGAGATTTAGCCAATGTTTCTGTTCATTGTATTATAGAAACGGCACAGTATGATTCCGCCGATCACTCTTTAATTTTTGAATGTTGGACTCCTGTAAAAGCTGGAACCATGGAACCTTACTATTTTGCTTACCCGGCAGATGTAGACCAGTACGAGACATTTCCAACGGACTGGGAAATACAGGAAGGTTTTAATGGCAGTGGTTTTACACCTAATCAAAGCGCCGTTGGACAATTAGTGGATCCCCTCTATTTATTGAGGCGTATAGGTTCTAGCGGTGGTTCCAATACGGGCGGATGTACAACGGCGACAGATTTTGCATTTCGTGCGAATTGTAACAGGCCAGAAAGAGAAGAGGATCAAGAAGAAAACGACGTAAGTGATAAAAATATAGATAAAGGTAAAAGGACACCGAGCGATATCGGCGACGTGATGCCACAAAGAGTATTCCCTACGGAAGAGAATCTAGGACCAGTACAACAGGGTCCAGAGAGCGAAGCCCTTTCTGGTGAACCCCTTATTGACCCTGATGGATACGGTAATGATTATCCAGAAGGTCCGGGAAGTAGTCTCGGGAACGACGACATAGGAAATGCTGACGGTAGTAGCAATTTTGACCCCAGTGAATTGCCTGATCCGGACGAATTACCCCCTGGCCCTTGCCATTTTTGCGTAAGAGTACATTACCTAGACCCTGTTACACATGTCAGGGTGAGTGGCTGCAGCGGGTACGCATACGAAGAGGGGTGGGATAGCGGTTGCGGGTGTCCGGTGAATGGGAACTACATTCCAAATGCGGAAATGTACGTCTTTAATTCCTGCTCAGCGGCACAGGCTTTTGCGGATGCTATCAATGTAATGAACTATGGGTGCGTCGGTTCAAAGTGTATGTTTGGCGCGTCAGTGGGAAAATATTCCGGAGGCGCGTGTACAGGGCTTGTATCGTGTGCAACAGATACCTGCACAGAACCTGAAGACCCGCAAATGACAGCTTTTAGAGGGTATTCAGGCGGGACAGACTATGCAACTTTCTCAAGTTGGGCAAATGAAAATGGTCAACCAGATGGCAGCCCCTAAAATCTAAGTAACAATCTACGATAAACTTCAGCCGTGGCGATTGCGTCTTGTAACGCATCGTGCGGCTTTTCATTTGTAACACCCAAACGAGTACAGAGAAAACCTAGATTATATTGTGTAAACAATACTTTGTCACCGCGAAAATCACACAGGTCACTATCAAAAGCCGCAACAGTCATAGTGTCACGAAAAACATGATAAAATGAGTGGTTAAAGGAAGTTTCGCCAAGCCAATCAATTAGAAATCCACGATCGAAAAGCCAATTCTGTGCCAAGGGTACAATTCTCTTATACATCGGTAACTTGAGACGGTCAAACCACTTATCGAATAAATCAGCACAAGTATACGGTTCAATGGCATGTTGCTGTCGACGTGCAAATTCTGCATTAATTATTTTAATTGCGTTTTTTTCAATACGCTCAGGAAATTTAATTTTAATATCCATACAAAATGGAAGTACGGTTTTTAACGGTTTAATATCCGCGCCAAGTGGTACAATGGCTACTTGCCAAATATCGTGAAAACCGGCCTTCAAGCCGGTAGTTTCTGTATCGATAGCACACAGTAAATTACCATTAAGATGCTGCATACCCGGTTGTGTTCGTGCGCCTCTAGCCATCATTTTCCTCTGTTAATAAAAGTAATTCACGTCGGATAGTCCACATTTTAGCCCTTATAGCGTCGCCAGTACACGCCATACTAACTAATAGTAACTCAACGTCACGCGTCAAACGTCTAACATTAAACACTCTTTGTCGATCTAATTCAGTTTCCGATTGTTCGTTAGTCATTTTCTTCCTCTTTCAGAGCCTGTTCCTGTCTCTCCAATTCAACATTAAAGAGTTTTGTCTTTTCAGCGGCTATTGCGAAATTCTCCCTAAGTAACTTGAGAGCCCTAATCAAATTATTTAGCACAGTCTTCTCCTTGAATTAAATCTCTAATTTCTTCCATTTTGATTTTTATCTCTTTGCGGTTATCGCCACGATAGGCTAACAATACATCGATTTCTTTGATAATACGCAGTATGTACTTTGCTGTTAATTCTAAATTACGTACCCTTGACTGTTGCATTATAGCTAAATCGTCAAGAATTTTTAGCATTTTTCACCTCTTCTCTAAATTGTTTTATTTCTGCTAAAAGATCACGAGTCACCGTTTCTAGTATATCAATATGGTTTCGGAATTCTAGTATTTTCAATGTGGCGTATCTACAGGCTGGTTTTAATTGGGGCCATTCAGAAACGTTACCGCTAACGTTGCCACGACCTGCCATTTCTAAAAAAATCTCTAAGTCTTCTGGTGCATACATTGAAAGAGTCTTTCTACTGTTTGACCAGTGCCTACACTTTTAACATGCTCACATTCCCAAATACACTTAAAATCTTTCGGCGCTCTATACTCAGAAATAATAACAATATTTCGTTCAGACCATTTACGCATTGTATCCCAAAACTTTGAGATATCGGAAATACCGAAAGAATACCGGGTAGTACCATGGTACGGTGGATCGCAGTATATCAGACAATTCTCAGGGTTTAGATTTTTATAATTTCGGTATTGAAACGTTACATGCTTCAGATTTTTATGTTTCTTCAGAATTGAACGTTTAGCTTCAAGACAGTAGTTTCTAGAATCGCCACGTGCGTAACCGCCAAACCACTTGCCTCCCCACGACGCGGCAAAACCACAAAAACCAATAAGTGGATTTATTTCTCCTTCATTATATACGTGACGCATCTCATCGTATTCTGATTCTGAAATATAGTCAGGAGGTTCCCAACCGCGCTGAATAGCTTGGTGCATAAGAATGAGGGACTCACATAAATCAGAAGCAATAACTGTACCATAATAAAAATATTGTGTAACCCAGCAAGCGCCACAGAATGGTTCTAAAATAGTATTTATACCGGATCGCAGTCGGCAGCGTACTTGATGTGCAATCTCTTTACCTAATCTAGATTTTCCACCTAAATACTTCAATTTATTAGTTTCTTAGCCAGTGTTTCGATTTCAGTATTAAGGTCTTGTAATGTGCCATTATTATCGATTATTAAATCCCAGTCAGTCCAATTAAGTAAATCAACTTCAGCCGGATCAGTTCCACGCTCGACATTACGATCAATCCTAACAAGTAAGCCACCAATCGCCCTGGCCTCATTTTTGAAACGCAAATCACTAATGATTAAAATATCAATATCTGGAACATTAATCGCACAATTGATCCAAACATCCGAATGGATTTCCCTCATTCGATTGCCAATATCAATCCAGATTTCTCTTGGAGTTAGGCCAACTAATGGAAGGACAATTTCCTTCTCTTTATAGTGAGTTTCATAATAAATTGCCCTTCTCAATCCGGCCCACTTAAAAAGTTGATAAGAAATATCTTTCAATTTATTAGCAAAACCAGTGTGTTTTGTGCGTAATCCTGGATAGTTAGTTTTAAGAAAAGTAGTAAGAAATTTAGCCGCCGTATCTTTACCGACGCCTTTCTGGTGTCCAAATGCAACAATCTTCATTGTGTCCTCTATTCGTAAGTGTTAAAATAGTATTGTTTTCCGTGTCGATCTTCTTTATCGTCATATTTTGGATTAAGTCGCCACGCATTTTCGATAGGATAATCCCAACTATCTGTGCGGTCATCCATTGCGTTTCTTTCTCTTTTTAGTGCTAATAGGAAATCGTACTTCTTTACTACAAGCGGTACATGCAGCAGTCAATCTATCTTTCGTATGTCTATCGTAATCGAAATCCCAATCCGGTTTTTCTTTGCGACACTTTTTACATGTTTTCATTTGTGTTTCTCTTACTTTACGATACCGCAACACCAGGCACCAGCTTGTTCGGTTATTGTCAATTGTTTTACTCGATTTATATCAATATGTACGCCTACAAACTCTGTCGTCCCTTTAATTTGTACAAATTGACTGAATTGACAATCAAAGGCATGTGCTAATTGACGTCTTTGTTCCAAGGATAATCGCTCTATTTGAGATTTTACACTCATTCTGATACCAGGGCGTCGCCGCGTAATATCAACGGAGTCCCGTTAGTATTACCCTTTGTGAAACTGACATTACCAATATAGAACTGCGCTCCTTGGCTCATATTTCGACCTTTTGGATACCTCGATGGAAGGCCGCGTCCAAACTTAACTTTTGACCAATTATGTATGTCATTTGGATCGAGCCAATTTTGAAAACGATTAAATAACTCTGAGTATAAAATCATTGCGCCAGGAACGTAATGAATCTCTTCAGCCAAAAACTCTTCCAGGAGTGTGCGATTATGTTTTTGAGCTTGACGTTTAATTTCAGTATCAAGAATAGGCACAAATAGCCGGTCATTCGATGGCGGTATCTCTGTTTTCAAAATACTGGCCATAAAGGCCGGAGACTCTTTAGTTAAGAGAACTTTCATTTGCGTCGTCGGTATCATTTCTTCTAGGTCAAATGGTGGCACTTCAATCATCGTTATACGTGTATCACCTTCAAAGATTGGACACTCACTAGCGTCATTTCCAGTCTGTATAAAATGTGTAGTATTTTCTACTTGGTATGGGGTACGTCCCTTATGGTGTATTGTCATAGTCGAGGCTGTAAGCCAATCTTTAATACGATTCCTAGCAGCCGGATTCTTTTGCAAATTGGTCTCTTCAACTACACATAAGATAGCACTTTCTAATTCCCCATTGAATCCTGAGTTTGAAATCAATGATGTGTCTGCACGTACATACCCACGAGACATCAACAAGCCTATAGATTCATGGAATGTGGTTTTTCCAGTTCTCTCTTCGGGAGAATAAAGGAAAAGATAAGGCAGATGTTCCTTTGGGAATTGAAATAGTGAAGCAACCCAAATTTTGAGATAATCAGCACCGTTTTTAATATTGTTCGCGGTACACCACCCGTTATGTGAAATAGTATTATCGAGACCCTTTCCACAATGATCTAAGATTCTTTGCCAAGTTGGAAAATTAAAAGGCTCATCTTCTTTTGGCAGAAATCTGAAGCGTGCAGCGCCTCTATTCCATCTCCTGCCTCCGATATATTCATCTTGAAACGGTTCGTTAGTTAGAGTCCAACCGTCAAGAACACAGTTTCCTAGTAATTTGTCTATCTCAGATGTAGAATAATTAAGTGATTTGAAAGCCATTTTAACATGATACAAAGGCTCAGTATTCCATGTATCCGCTCTATTTATTACCCATCCATAATCGTCGCCAGTCTCCGTTATTACATGCCTAACTAAATTGTCAAAATTTAGAGCTTGTGATTCACCTGGCTGTTGGAGTTGCGCGTTGAAAATACGCTTCCACCACCCCTTATCCTCTCTCCAACCTTCGAGTTCATCATATCTATCTGCAGGCTCTCGTTTGATATGTACGATTAATCTGCCATCTTTGTGTTGTTTTAATACCGCCGATCGTCCGGTCGCCCACGCGGGTAATTTTACCTGGGCTCCTAGTGCGCTAGCGGCCTCAGCCGCAGCTGTACTATCATTGAAAATGAAGGCTCCCTTTTCGTCTTCCATTCCCCTGTAAGCGCGTGAGGCAATATCGATTGACGGTTCGCGATTAAAATAGCACATCGTCCAACCGTTAACATCCTGATTCCAGTTTGATGCTTCCTGGACTCCTGGCGTATAACGTCTAACTACCCAGGCTCCTGACGGTTGGGCAAGCGCGAACATGTACACGTTGTGGTCGCCTTGCTCTTTTCCCTCAGCAACAGTATCATAGATGCCCCTTAATTTTAATATTTTATGTGCTTTCTTCAAATCGGCTGAGTGACACACAACCATGTGATGGTCGGCGTCATGCCACCAAGTAGCTTTTATTTTCGTTAAAAAGTCAAGAAGCTGTCGATGTTGATCGTCAAATTTAACAGTTGCACGCTGCCCAGTTAGCTGCTCAAATGCACTTTCTTCTTTTTCCTCAATAAAACCAGGCCGTACCTTATGCTTCTTTCCTCTGATTACATTAATATGGTCCCGCCAATTGACTGGAAAATCATTTAATATATCGCCTTGTTTAATAAGTTTGAGGCCTTCACCTTTCGGCATTTTCCTGTGCCAGACCCATAGAACATTGCCACAAGCATCCACTTTACTTATAAAATCAAAGCCGGTAACAGCAGCCATTTTACCTAAAATGGCTCGGGCGAGAGCAGAGTGCTCGGTATGATTCGCGGTAGGTACATTCGGTAAGAATACGTATAGATGTAATCCGTTACCTGATGTAGATCTGCGGACAGTCACCCAGGGTATATCGCACGCGGCAGTCTTTACTTCTTCGAGTTCTGCATCTGATAAGACGTTGCCTGAGTGTCCTGAAATAGCGTCAAAATCAAAAGCTACCCATTGGGATACCTTATCTTTCCAGTTCCATCCGGTCAGGCCAATACCTTCAGTATGTTCTGATATATCGTAGTTGATATTAAAATCATTATCTTCAGGGTCCGAGAAGGCTTTTTTAGGAATACGAAAGGAGTACCACTGCTGTATACCGTCTGTATAGGAGTGCCACGTTCTTCCTTGGTATCCCTCGGTAGAGGTACGTTCGCCGTGATCTTGGGCTACATTTACCTGGACCTCCATATCAGAAGAATAAAGGTCGCTCAGATTTTGCCAAGTAGAGTTGGCTAGAAAGACCCTAATTGCTTCAGACCGCTTCATTGATTTTACCACTGATTTTACGCGCCCCGTAAAATCAAATCAATGAAGATACCAAAATCATATCAGTAGGCTGAAATAAATAGACGGGTCACATAACATAGTACGCAATAATTAGGAATCTAATTCACATTTTTATAAATTATTGCTACGTAACAACTTACAAGAACTACATACATACGTAGCCAACTCTTCTCCACTTATTCTATTCTTCTATTTCTCTTCTTATAGAGAATATAAAAGAGTAGTAACTGTAAGCTGTAAGTAGCTAGTAGATAAGAGGTTATAACTACCCCTCTTTCGAGGTTGTAATACCACCCGATTTTCTATTCCTTATACTTCTATACGCGCGTAAAAAAAATAAATGAAAATAAATGAATTGATCCGTCAAAAATAACGTATTATAGTTTAGCAAATAGAACTATTTTAGTTACTTGATTGATATGATTTTGGTAGTGTGATTAAAACATCACTTTTCTTTTCTAAGGAGGTTTGATTGTGGCGAAGGACAAAGTCGACGTAATTCCTATTAGCAG
>Ga0307376_10004863_pt1 | contig 12220 bp, 10 predicted proteins | sample TR2MG_FD_202536 | JGI IMG/M metagenome (GOLD analysis project Ga0307376, IMG submission 202536) | Soil microbial communities from Risofladan, Vaasa, Finland - TR-2 | ecosystem: Environmental > Terrestrial > Soil > Coastal area > Acid sulfate soil | place: Finland: Risofladan, Vaasa | collected... | reverse complement strand
CCCCGGCCGCCGCGCCCGCCGCGGCCCCCGGTCAGCTCCACCGCAAACGGCCCATCGGCGAGAGCCGCCACACGCTGCGCCGCCGCCCGGAACTCCACCTGCCCCAGAAGCGTATCTTCCGTATGGAGAATGCGCGCGCTTTGCCGGGTCAGGTAGGTGCGACGAGTCCCCTGTAGATCGACGAGCCGGGCGCTCAGGAGCTCCGTCGATGCCCCCGGCCGCGCAGCCGCGCCTGTCGTGCCGGCACCTCCCTGCCGGCCGCCCCGAGCGCCTCCCCCGCGCATCCCGCCGCCGCGCATCCCACCGCCCCGCATGCCACCGCCGCGCATGCCGCCAGCCCCAGTCAGCTCGACCTTCATCCCCGTCAGACCCGCCCCAACCGCGGTCGCCGTCTCTCTCGCCGCCTGCGAGTACAGCGGCAGCTCCGGGATCGAGTAGCTCGACGAAATCACCGCGCACTCATGCCCCCGATACCACCGAAGCCCCTCGAACACATGCCTGCCCTGAACGTACACGCCTCGCCGCGTGTACAGATCGCACACCACCCCGATCGGCGACTGCCACGTGTCGCCGGGCAGCACCGGAAAGTCCCTCAACGCCAGCGAGATCTCCGCCAGCCCCAGCCGCGGCTTCGACGAGGCCGATGCCTCTGGAACGGCCAGCCCGTTGCGCGATACCTGAAGCATGACGTACAGCCCCACATCCGGCGCGCTCTGGCTCGTCCCCTGCGTCACCAGCGCCGCGTTCCGCAGACGGCTCCGCACCAGGGCCGACGTCCCCTCGTAAAACGCGTCCATCACCGATATGCTGAGATCGGCCCGCAGCTCTCCCTCCAACACGTCGAAGCCGGCCGGGAGCGCCTCATCCGACCGCAGCGCCCCCAGCTCCCCCCGCGCGCTGACCGTGCGCTCCATCATATCGTGCTCGTCGAACTTCACCGCCAGCAGCACCCCCTCCGGCGGCGTCGAAATCGTGTTCTCGACCGTCACCCCGACCGATGCGCCGCCGGCATACCGGGCCGACGCATCATACGCATCCACCGCCACGACATGCGGCCCGTCGGCAGCGCTGCTCGTATCCCACTTCATCTCGAACGGCGGCGTCGTCGCATAGGCGAAACGGTCGTCCACCCGGAAGATGACGTACCCCAACGGATTCTCCCATTCGACCTTGACGCGGGCCGTCCCCCGAAGCTTCGCCCCCGGTTCAGGAGTCGAGATCTCCACGCCCCCCGAATACCCCGGCTCCTCGGGAAGGGTTGGCGCGGCCGTTGCAGCCGGCGCCTCTTCAACCGCCTCGACCTCGCCGCGGGTCGCCTCCGGAATCGTCGCCCCCGGGCGTTCCGCGGCCGACAGCAATCCCCCACCTGCGCCCGCAAAAAGCGCCGCCATCCCGATCGCCCCCAACAGCCGCCAGCGCGCGCTTCGTCTGCCCATGCCTCTGCTCCCTTAGGTCGAAGGTCGTTCGCCTCGGCCGAATCGCGGCCTTCGCGTCGGCGCCATTATAGTCCAAACCACTAGACGATTCAACCCGCCCCGAAGTTCCCGCGCCGAGCAATCCGAACGTCGCTGCCCAAATCCCCGTCAGGGACTTCTCTTCGGCGTTGGCACGTCGCCGCCGTCACAGCGACGTCAGCCCTGCCTCGCGCTCTTGACAAAGCCCGGCCACATCCAGTAGCATCGATGTTGGGTATATGACTACATGGTGACCGGAACCGAAATGTTCGAGCCTCCCATAGCGAGCTTGCGCACTGGGCAGGATCAGCTCAGAGACGCCCTGGTGCGGACCGCGTTCTTCCCAGGCGTCCGCCAACAGGGCCCATTGATTTAGGAGACACCTGACCCGCCCGCCTCCCGTCGGCGGGTCTCTCTGTTTGGTGAGGTAGCAGAAGGTGAGTTCGAACGGTGTCCTGGTACTCAACGACAACTACCAGCCGCTGAACGTGACCAACGCTCGGCGGGCGATTGGCTTGCTCTGCGTCGGCAAGGCCCACGTCGTGGAGAGCGACTCGCACGTCTTCCACTCCGAGCGCCTGGCCATCGATCTGCCCACTGTCGTGCGGCTCAACCACCACGTGCGGCGGCCGATGCCGATTCTGCGCGTCTCCCGGAAGAGCATCTTCGCCCGCGACCACTACACCTGCCAGTACTGTGGCACCCACAATGCACCGCTGACGATCGACCATATGGTGCCCAAGGAGCGCGGGGGTGGCGACGACTGGACCAACCTCGTCTGCTGCTGCACCAAGTGCAACAACAAGAAGGGCAATCGCATGCCAGAGGAAGCCGGCATGCGGATTCGGCGCGCCCCCTTCCGCCCCAAGTATCTGCCCTACATCAGCTACACGAAGTTCCTGGCGGCCGCCGCCAACCCCGCTTGGCGACCCTACCTGGCCCCCTACGCCGACATGCGCTCGCTCGTGTCTTCCGGCTAGACCGGCTCAGCCGCGCCCTTTCGCCGCCAGCTCCAGGGCGATCTCCGCCACTCTTTCCGCCGCTTCCGGCCGGCCAAGCCCCTTGCTCGCTTCGGCCATGCGCTTGAGGCGCGCCCCGTCGGTCAGGATCTCCACCAACACCTCCGCCAGCCGCCCCGCCGTCAGTTCTCCGTCGCCGATCACGACCGCGCCCCCCGCCCTCCCCAGCGGCTCCGCGTTCATCGCCTGCTCCCCCGTGCTCGCCGCCGCCCAGGGAACGAGCACCGCCGCCAGCCCCCGCGCCGCAATCTCCGCCACCGTGCTCGCCCCCGCCCGAGACACCACCACGTCCGCCGCCGCCAACGCCTCCGGCCCCGCATACGCCAGCAGGCGATAGTCGAGCGACGGCCAGCGATCCCGTTCCGCCGTCGCCGCATATCGCTCCCCCGTCACGTGCACCACCTGCAGCCCCGCCAGCCCCTCCAGCTTCGCCAGCTCATCCAGCGCCCCCCCCGCCGCCTCGTTCACGCGCCGCGACCCGAGGCTCCCTCCGAGAATCACCAGCGTCAGCCGCGCCGGATCCAACCCCAGCGCCCCCGCCCCCTCCTCCCGGGAGAGCGCCGCCACCTCCCGCCGCACCGGCAGCCCCGTCACCTCCACCCGCGCGCCCTTTCGCACCCGTGCGGCGAAGAACTCAGCCATCTCCGGGTGCGCTACCGCCATCACATCCACCAGCCTCGATACGATCTTGCTCGTCTGCCCCGGAACCCGATTCCCGTCGAGCGCCGCCGACGGCAGCCCCATCATCCGCGCGGCCAGCAGCACCGGCCCCGAGACATAGCCGCCCGTTCCGACCACCACATCCGGGCGAAACGCGCGCAGAATCCGAAGACTCTGAATGAGAGGCAGCCCAATCGCCAGCTCAACCAGCGAGCGGAGTCGCCGGCCCATGGGCGCCCCTCCCGCCAGCCCGTGCACCGAGATCGAGCGGAACGGGACCCCCGCCTCCGGAACGGCCCTCGCCTCGATCCGGTCCCCCCCGATGTAGAGCAGCTCCGAGCCGGGGGCGAGCTGCTCGATCGCGGCGGCGACCGCCAGCGCCGGATAAACGTGTCCGCCCGTCCCGCCGCCGGTGAGCACGATCTTGGGGGTTGAGCTTCCCACTGTGGTCATCGTCTCCGAACGCGGTCCTCGTCCTGGCGACCTAGGAGCTGAACAAGTCCCGAACCCAGGCGATCACCCGCCCCAAAACCGGAAGAACCCTCACCGCCGGCCGCGGTTCCGCCCGCCTCGCCTGGGACTCACGATGTGCATAGTAGACGAGCCCCACCCCTGTCGCCAGAGAGGGGCTTTCCAGCACGTGCATCGGGCCGGAAGTCACGTGCGGACGCCCCAGCCGCACCCTGCACCCAAGCACCTGCTGCGCCGTCGGCCCGATCGCCGTCAGCAAGCTTCCCCCGCCCGTCAGCACCGCGCCCCCCGGCGGAGGCCACTTCCCGCCAAGCCGCTCCACCTCCTGAGACACCAGCCGGAAGATCTCCTGCGCCCTCGCCTCGATCACCTCCGCAATGAAACGCCGGCTGACGGTCCGCTCGTCCTCATCGCGGGGGATGGCCACCATCTGCTCGTCCGGCACCATGCTCACCCGGGCGCAGCCGTGGACCAGTTTGATCTGCTCCGCCTGCGGGTGGGTGATCCCTAGGGCAACCGCCAGGTCGTGGGTCACATTCGCCCCCGCCGCGGCGACGGCCCCCGTATAGGCGACGCTCCCCTCCGTGAAGAGGGCCAGGTCCGTCGTCCCGCCCCCAATGTCGATCAGGAGCACCCCCAGCTCCTGCTCCTCCTCCGAGAGCACCGCGTCCGCAGTCGCCAGCGGCTCGGCGACGAGCTCCGCCACGCCGAACCCGGCCTGCTCCACGCACCGAACCACGTTATCGACCAGATTCCGCGAGGCCGTCACGACATGGGTCTCGACCGCCAGTCGGTTCGCCGACAGCCCGACCGGGTTCTTCACCCTCGGCTCGTCGTCCACGACGAACCCCCGCGAAATGGCGTGGATCATCTGCCGGTCCGGCGGGGTCGATACCGCGCTGACCGAGGCCGCCATCACGCGCTCGACATCGGGCCAGGCGATCTCTCTGTTGGCGCGGGCGAGCTGGATCTCCGCCCGCGAGTTCAGCGACGAGACGTGCTGCCCCGTCACCCCCACCCAGGCCGACTCCAGCTCCGCTCCGGCCATGCGCTGCGCCTTGGTGACCGCCTCCTGGATGGCCCGGGTGGTCTCCGCAACATCCACGACCGTGCCGCGACGAAGCCCCGTACACGGCACGGAGGCCGCGCCGAGTATCCTCACCTCGGCCCCGCGACCTCCGATGACCGCGGCCACCTTGGTCGTTCCGATATCCAGTCCCAGCAGGGCTTCCTCCCCCGCCATGTGGCTCCCTTCCGACTGCCCCTTATTCCGAAGGCGCGGCCGCCCGCGCCCGTCGCGCCTCCACCCGTGCCGTCACGAGCAGCGCTCTCGTCCGCCCCAGGTTGTTGAAGATCCGAATGCCCAGCGCCACCACGACCGCCAGATACAGATCCACCCCCAGCTTGTCCCCGAAGTAGGCCAACAGCGCCGCCAGCGCCATGTTCACGAAGAACCCGCTGATGAAGATCGCCTCGTCGAACCGGTGCTCCAGCCAGTTCGCCGCCGCCCCCACAAACGCATCCAGCCCCGCCACGATGGCGATGGCGACGTAATCGGCCCACCGCGGCGGCACCGGCGGCAGCAGCACGTAGACCACCAGGAATCCGAGCACCAAGGCGCTGAAGGGAATTGCGATCATCGCTTCGCCTCCTTCTCCACGGGCTGCGCGAATTCGTACCTCGGCGCAACCGATATCGGCGGAATCACCACCGCGTCCTTGGGCGTCAGCTTCACCGGAAACTGCAGCACCCGCAGGCGGTCCAGCACTCCATCTCGGATGTTGAGCGCCGACACGAGCTTGTCTTTATCGCCGATCGCCTTGAAGACATATGGAGTGGCGACGGTGACGTTGTTGATCTCGATCAGGCGTGCCGAGCACACGATCGCGCTGCCCGCCAGGAGCCGCTGGCCGTTGATCGAGACGGCCTCCGCCCCCGCGCACCACAGCTCGTTCGCAATCTGAAGCAGATCGAAATCGTGGATCACGTACACGTCTTGCGCCCCGAAATCGCCCCCGGCCCTCATCGTGCTGTCAGATAGCTCCAGCTCCACCCCCGGCCCTTTCACCGCCACCGTCCCGAGCGCGATCCGGCTGGTATGCAGCTCCTCTTGCATGATCCTCGCCATCCCCTTCTCGCTCGCCGCCTCCTTCTCGTACTCCGCCAGCCGCCCCCGCAGTAGCTCGATCTCCTCCTTCTGCTGCTCCACTTGGGCCGCGTTCCGGGTGAGCATCCCGACCAGCGCGCTCGTCTGACGCCCCACCTGGCTGGCCCCGCGCAGTTGCTGGCTGTGCACCTGGATGCCCAGCATCCCTCCCAGCACCAGGCACACCACTGTCATCGGCGCGACCCAACGTTTTCCCCTTGCGCTGAGCGTCCCCATGATGATCTACCTCACTGCCGCAGCCACGACGTCCTCCCGCGGCTCCCAGAATGCCGCCTTCGGGTCGGCCAGATCGAGCCGCGCGATTCGGTTCGCTCCGATCTGCTCGATCGCTGCCGCCAGGAGCTTCGCCTTGGCCGCTAGTTCATTCCCTTCGCCCAGATTCACCCTCGCCCCCGATGCGAGCGTCACCTCGATCTGCTCGTCGCTCCCCAGCTGCAGCCGCGTCGTCCGCAGCCTCGGGTCCGTCCCCAGTGCCCTCAGCACGGCCACCAGCATCTCGATCTCAGAAGCAGCCCCCTCCGCCTCCACTCCCTGATCCCCCAGGTGCGGCCCCACCATCTCGGAAAGCCCCCAGCCCCACTCCTCGGGAACCGTGAAGGCGACTCCCTCCGGGTCCACGAGGATGGCGCGCTTCGCCCCCCGGATCACGGCGACCGCCTCTCTCCGCTCCACCGTCACCACCAGTCGGTTCGGGAAGTCGCGAGAGACCCGCACCTCCCGCACCGCCCGGACGCTCTCCGCCTGCTCCTTCACCAAGTCCAGCGGGGCCCGCAGCACATTCGTGTTCGCGGGAAGCCGAATCGCCTCCGCAACCACTCCCGCGATCTGCTGGTCGCCCCGGACCGTGACCCCGCGTAGAGCCAGGCGCGGAGATGCCAGCGCTATGTACACCACTTCCACCGCGAACAGCACGACGACGACACCCGCCGCCAGCCGCAGCCGCCGGAGCGGACTGGGGCCGGCCGATCTGACCGCCCCGAGCGCCGGCCTATGATTCGCGTCCACTGGCGCCACCCCCTCGTTCTTCGAGTGCGAGTTCGATCAGCCGGTCCACGAGCTGCGGGAAGCTTATGCCCGCCGCCTCCGCCGCCCGCGGAACCAAGCTCGTGTCGGTGAGCCCCGGGATCGTCTGAATCTCGAGCACGTATACCTCATCCGGAGCCACGATCATGTCCACCCGAGACATGCCGCGGCACCCCACGAGCCGGTGCGTCGCCAGCGTCAGCTCGCGCGCCCGCTCCGCCTGCGCCTCCGTAATGCGGGCGGGGATGATCTCGTCCGTCGCCCCGGGAGTGTACTTCGCCTCGTAGTCGTAGAACTCGTTCTTCGGCACAATCTCGATCAACGGCAGCACCTGAGGCGCGTCGTTCCCCAGCACCGGCCCCGTTATCTCGGTGCCCGCGATGTACTCCTCCACCAGCGCCTCCGGCCCGTACCCAAAGGCCAGGTCCAGCGCCCCCTCCAGTGCGCCCTGCTCTTTCACAATCGTCACCCCGATGGAGGATCCCTCCTGCCCCGGCTTCACGACACACGGCAGACCAAGCGTCGAAACGATCCGCCCGGCCGCCCCCGCCCGCTCCGCCTCGCGCACGGGCAGCCATCGCGGCGTCGGGATTCCCTCTCGCGCGAACAGCTTCTTCGCCACGACCTTGTTCAGCGCCAGCGCGCTCGCCAGCACCCCCGACCCGGTGTACGGCACCCCGAGCAGCTCCAGCATCCCCTGCACGGTGCCGTTTTCCCCGGCGCCGCCGTGCAGTGCCACGAAAACGACATCCGGCCGCTGTCCCGTCCCGAAGGCCGACAGCAGCGGCGCCACGTCGCCCGATGCCGTGATGTCCGCCAGGTCCACCGAAACGGCCTCGTACCGCTCCCCGTCCAGCGCGCCCAGCACCTTCCGGCCGCTCATGAGGCACACCTCGCGCTCGGCGGAGGTTCCGCCCGTCAACACGACGACCCTCAGCGGCTTCCGATGTCCCATCACTGCCCAACCATCTCGATTTCGAGTTCGAGATCGATCCCATAGCGGCGCAGCGCCAGCGAGTGCGCCCACGCGATCAGTTCCCGCATCTCCTCCGCCGTCGCCCGGTTCCGATTGATGAGGAAGTTCGCGTGCTTCATCGAGACTTGCGCATCGCCCACGCGGTGCCCCTTCGCGCCGGCGCGGTGGAGCACCTTCCCCGCCGCCACCGCCCGCTCGTTCTTGAACACGCTTCCCGCCGACCAGGCCCGGAGCGGCTGCCTCCCGGCTCGCTTCCCGCGCAGGCGCTCCACCTTCGCCCGGATATCATCCTTGGACGCCGGCTGGAGCCGCAGTCTCGCCGAGACGACGATCACCTTCGAAGTCGCCACAGTGCTGTGACGGTACCGATAGGCGAACTGCGCCGCCGTCCATTCCCGCAGCTTCCCCTCCTCGTCGAGCACCGTCGCCCCGACCACCAGGTCGCCTATGGATCCCGTGTCCGTGCCCGCGTTCGTCGCCAGCGCCCCCCCCAGCGTCCCCGGAATCCCCACCGTCGATTCGAGCCCGCTCAGCCCGACCTCCCAGGCCTCCTTCACCAGGCGCGCCAGCCTCGCGCCCCCTCCGACCACCGCCCCGTCCGCCAGCCATTCCACGTCGCTGAAGTTCGGCGCCAGCCGCGCCACGATCCCTCGGATTCCGCCATCCCCCACCAGTAGATTGCTCCCGTTCCCGATCACCTTGAACGGCAGCCCCTTCGCGCGGGCGAAATGGATGACGGCCGCGAGGTCGTCTACATCCAGTGGCTGGACGAAGATGTCGGCCGGTCCCCCGATCCGGAACGTCGTGTGACGGGCCATCGGCTCGTCGCGGAGGACCCGCCCCCGGACGATGCTGCGCAGCTCCGCTTCCGCCAGCTCCATCTGCCGGCGCGGTATTGCGTCGATTGCTGCTGCGATAGAGGTCTGCTGTCCTGTCTTCATTGCTTCGCGACGACCTGTTCGCCCGCGCGGGGTGATCCACCCAGGCGTCGCACCAGCTCTCGGGCTGTCCTGCCGATGTCGCCGGCGCCCATGGAGAGAACGACATCCCCCGCTCGGAGATGCGCCGGAAGCTCGGCCGCCGCCTCATCCTTCGCCATCTCCAACACAGCGTCCTCTCCCGCCAGCGCGCGCAGGTGATCGGCTATCAAACCCGACGTCACGCCCGGAATCGACGCCTCCCGCGCCGGATAGATCTCCGTCAGCACCGTCACGTCCGCCTCGCTCAGTGTCTTGGCGAACTGCTCCGCGAAGTCCCGCGTCCGCGAGTACAAGTGCGGCTGAAACAGCGCCACCACCCGCCTCCCCGGGTAGGCCCCCCGGGCGGCGGCGATGGTCGCCGCGACCTCCGTGGGGTGGTGCGCGTAGTCGTCCACGACGGTGACCCCGGACGCCTCCCCCACCACCTCGAAGCGCCGCCCGACGCCGGCGAACGCCTCCAGCGCCTTCAGGCAGGCCGACACCTCCGCCCCCGCCGTCAGCGCCGCCGCCGTCGCCCCAAGCGCGTTCATGACGTTATGAACGCCGGGGGAGGCAACACGAAGCACCCCCGCCGTCTTCCCCTCCAGGACAAGGGTGCAGCGCCCCTCCATGCCGGCTGTCTCGATCTTCCTCCCTCCCACCTCCGCCCTCTCGTGCGAGCCGTACCAGACCACCCGCCGGCCCTGGGGCAGGGCCAGCTCCCCCAGCTCCGGCCGGTCGGCGCACATCACGATGCTCCCCTCCGGCGCCACTCCTCCCAGGAACTGGACGAAGCTCTCCCGCAGATGCCGCTCCGTCTTGTGGTGGTCGAGATGGTCCGGCTCGACATTCGTGATGACGGCGATCTCCGGTCGAAGGTCGAGGAACGATTCATAGGCCTCGCACGCCTCCGCCACGAACCAGTCCCCCCGCCCCACCCGCGCGTTTCCCCCCAGCGGAGCGAACTCACCGCCCAACACCACGCTCGGATCGAGCCCGCCCTCGACCAGGATCGCCCCGATCATCGCCGTCACGGTCGTCTTCCCATGGGTCCCGGATACGGCGATCCCGCGAGAGCCGGCCATCAGCTCCGCCAGCAGCTCGGACCGCCTCTGCACCGGCAGCTCCAGCTCCCGCGCGCGCACCAGCTCGGGATTATCCGAATGGATGGCGTCCGAGACGATCACCCGCGCGCTCCCCTCCACGTTCTCCCCGCGATGCCCGATGCTCACCCGGGCGCCCAGCGCCGTCAGCTTCGTTGTCATCTCGGATGCTTGCGAATCGGAGCCCGAGACCTCGAACCCGCGCGCCGGCAGTATCTGCGCCAGCGCGCTCATCCCGATCCCGCCGATTCCGATCATATGCAGGCGCGGCTTCATTGTCCCTCCGCCGCCGCGGTCCGCCGCATCTGGTTTCGGGAGACGTTCAGAAGCAGCCCGACTCCGATCAACGACAACACGAGTGACGATCCGCCGTAGCTCACGAACGGCAGCGGCACCCCGGTCGAGGGGAGCGTGTGCGTCGCCACCGCGATGTTCAGCAGGGCCTGCACTCCGATGAGACACGTGATCCCTGTCGCCACCAGGCCCGAGAAGCGATCCGGCGACCGTCCCGCTATCGCCATCCCGCGCCACACCAGGAACATGAACAGCCCCAACACAGTCCACGTCGCAATCAGCCCGAGCTCCTCGCCGATCACCGGCAGAATCGAGTCGGTGATGGCGGCGGGCAGGTAGAAGTACTTCCACACGCTCTTGGAGTATCCGCGCCCCATCAACCCGCCGGAGCCGAGCGCGATCAAAGACTGCGTCGCCTGATATCCCTCCGCCAGCGGCAGCTCCGTCCTGTTGATGAAGCCCTTCAGACGGTCGAGCTGGTAGGGATGCTGCGAGATCATCACTGCCGCGCCGAGCAGCCCAACCGACCCCGCGGCGGCGAGCTGAGGCAGCTTCATCCCGGCGACGTGGAAGTAGATCATCATCGCCATCACCATCACCGCCGCCGTTCCCATGTCCGGCTCGATGGCGACGAGGCCGGCCGTCGCTCCCAGCACCAGAAACGGTGGCAGCGCGCGGCGACGGTTGGGAATCCCCGCCGGGAACTTGGTGAAGTACCGCGCCGCCGCAATCACGAGCACGAGCTTCGCCAGCTCGCTCGGCTGGAAGCGCAGCCCCGTGCCCGGGATCGGCAGCCAGGACCGGGCGCCGTTCACCTCGATGCCCACGAAAAGCACCAACACCAGCAAGGCGGTCGAGAAGAAGAGAAGCGTCCCCGCCCAGCGCTCCAGCGACTTCATCCCAATCCGGCTCACCGCCCACATGGCGCTCAGCCCGATGGCGGCGAACAGAATCTCGCGCTTCAGGTAGTAGTAGATGTCCTCGCTCTCGTTCAGCGCCGCCATTGGAATGCTCGCGCTGAACACCATGGCCACGCCCAGTGCCACGAGCGCGAGAGTGGGAACGAGCAGCAGGAGGTCGGTGCCTTGCGTCTCCTGTGGAGCCAGCTCCGCCTGTGGGACCTGTACGGCTCGAATCGCTGACACTGCTAGCCCTTCCTTTCGACGTCCGCCATCTTCGCCGCCATCTCCTTGAACATCCGGCCGCGCTGGGCCATGTTCCGGAACATATCGAAGCTCGCGCAGGCCGGCGAGAGCAGCACCACGTCGCCGGCGCGCGCTCTCCTCCATGCCATCTCCACCGCCTCCCTCAGATCGCCCGCCCGCTCGATGCTCTCCACACCCGCCGCCCGCGCCGCCTCCGCGATCTCCTCGGCGGCCTCACCTATAGTTACCAAGTCTGCGCCTCGCATGGCGATTGTCCGGGCCAGATTCTCGAAGTCGTGCACCTTCGGCCGCCCGCCGGCGATCAGCACGACGTGCTCCGGGAACGCTTCGAGCGCGGCGACGGCCGCGTCGGGCGTCGTCGCCTGCGAGTCGTTGATGAAGGTCACGCCCCCGACCACGGCCGCAACCTCCAGCCGGTGCTCCAGCCCCTCGAACCCCGCCAGCGTGTCGGCCGCCCGCTCCAGCGAAGCCCCCGCGCAGCTCGCCGCCGCCAGCGCGGCGAGGGCGTTCGAGAGATTGTGCCGGCCCCGCAGGCGCACCGACGACTCCCGACAGATCGGACGGCTTCGCACCCGCAGCCACCCCTCAGACACATCCGCCCCCTCGGCCGCGGCCCCCGAGATGCTGAACGGCACCACCTCGGCCCGCGTCGCCTCCCTCAGCCCCCACGCCTCCCCGTCGTCCCGGTTGATGACGGCCGCCTCCTCCGGCCCCTGGTTGGCAAAGAGCCTCGCCTTCGCCGCCCGGTACTCGGCCATGTCCCGGTGGCGGTCCAGGTGGTCGGGGAAGAGGTTCAACAGCACCCCCACCTTCGGCCGAAAGCTCCGCGTCGCTTCGAGCTGAAAGCTGCTCACCTCCGCCACGAGCAGCTCCTCCGCCGTTGCCCGGTCCGCCAGCGCGATCAGCGGCCGGCCGATGTTCCCGCCCA
>Ga0307376_10004862_pt1 | contig 12223 bp, 5 predicted proteins | sample TR2MG_FD_202536 | JGI IMG/M metagenome (GOLD analysis project Ga0307376, IMG submission 202536) | Soil microbial communities from Risofladan, Vaasa, Finland - TR-2 | ecosystem: Environmental > Terrestrial > Soil > Coastal area > Acid sulfate soil | place: Finland: Risofladan, Vaasa | collected... | reverse complement strand
CCATTGTGCCTCCCTCAGGCAAGTTGAGACTGGCGCACTCAATGGTTCCGCCGTCCAGATGTGTTTCAGCCTTGGCGCCAAGGCCTTCGCGGGGGCAGTTGAAACTCTCTCGCGCGATAATCAAGCCACCGGTCATGAAGAGTTTGCCGCGACCATCGGAGCCGCCGCTGTGCACATCGAAGTTGCGAACGTTAATGCTGCCGCCGCTCATAATACAGTTGGCGTCCACCGTCTGCCTGATGATGGAAAAATCATCGCTGCAGTACACCTCGACATCGCCCGAGACAGTCATATCTCCCATGTTTACCATGCCCCGGCCGCTCTGATAAATCGACCCGCCATGTACAGCAATGTGGCCGCCGCCAAAATGCATCTCGCCGACACCGTCGTCGGCGATTCTGATATATTCATTAACGTTGACCGTGCAATTGCCGCCAAGCTCGATGCAGACCCATCCGCCGGCAAAATCGCCGGTTCGCCAGCCGCCGTTGACATTGAGAGTCGCGTTTTCTGTCACTATTATGTGGGGACGGCCGCCGCGGTCGCCGCAGCGCAGGCTTCTGCTGGTGCCGCTAAGGCAATTAACAACCGCGTCGCCTTCGATGATAAGCGTGCCTACGCCGGGGCCTCCGACGCCCGAATGGCCCAGCCACCATTCGTTACCAACGTTGAAGGTCCCGCAATATATTCTGAGAGTCTGGTCACAGTCCCCGTTTAATGCAGGCCCGTTAAGACGCCCGCTAAAATCCATGTCGCAGCATGCTTTCATGCATCGCCATTCACAGGGCAGATATACATTCTCGTCACCGAATGGTATTGTGCCGCCCGGCCAGACATTGGGGTCGCACAGGTCGATTTCCTCTTCGGGCGTACACACCGCGCCGTCGGTACACCACAAACCCTGGGCCATGCCAATCTGAGCTGCCAGCAAAACGAACGAAATTACGCAGGCGGATTTGATATGCATAGCACTCCTCCTTCCCTTCTTGCCGTGGATTAATACCTACGTCGCACCGGGGCGTTTTTTTGGCCCCGAATACCCCATACGCGTGCGACAGGCTTGCATTTTTCTCGTCACCTTCCTTACTGCCTTCTTTGGTGCTCCAGCCAAAATCGCATTTATTATAGCATCATTTGTCCGATAAGCAAGGACTTTTTCGAAAAAACTTGGGAGTTTGACCGGACGCCCTCGTCAGGCCCTATTATTACTTTGCAGGCATTGTCACCCGGTGAACAGGGACTCTTGGCGGGCTTCAACTCAGTGCACAGGGTACTTGCAGTAAAGCACTTAGTTGCAAGGATATGCTTTCGATACGCTTCTTGGCACACCCGTGGGCGTCGCGCCCGACGGGTGCAAACGGACAAATATTTGGTTTTGTTTGCACGCCGATTGAAGGTACCGGTTACGGGTCTTCGTCGGGCCAGTACTCCTTCTTTCCCCAGCTTTCGGCTATGGCTGCATAGTCCTCAAAGTTGACCACGCAGTCGTTGTTGATGTCGCCTGCAAGCGGCTCACAACCGGTAGTGAAACTCCAGACGTCGCCTTTGACCACATGGTACGGCGTGTAATAGCTTTCATCAACGCGCCAGTAGTACGTAGTCCACAACGGCAGAAGTCCAGCATTGTAGATGCGGGGGTAACCGGCCGGGATGCGCACCTTGTAGCAGGGTGACGTCATATCGCCGGCTGGCGTGTTGGTGACACAGGCAAGGTCGGTGTCGAAGTAAACGATATGGCTGTCCTTCACGGAATGAGTTCCTTCCCACGTGCACACGACCGGGTTGGCTGAGGAGCCGACCCAAACCTGCGTATCAGGCGGGCTCGGGTTCCATGCGGCCTTCGGGTTGCGAACTACACCGACAACGGTTGTCTTGCCAGCATTGGTGATGTTATAGTCGGCCTTGACGTTAATCGGGCTGCCGAAGCCGGTAAGTTTGCCCGCAGCGCGAAGGTCATGGACCTGATCAAGCGCGTTGCCTGCAATTATCAGGGTGCCGCCACTGAGGTCGACGATTCCCGTCGGGCCTATCTCGAGTCGTGCGCACTCGACGGTCCCGCCGTTCAGATATGCGCGGCCCTTAACCGTCCGAGAGATGTTATCATCGACAACCAGGAACTTGTCGCGACAAACGACCAAACCAGCGTACATGTTGAAGGTGCCCGCGCCCGGATACGCCGGTGGTTGAATGGTGCCGTTGCCTGCCACTATAAAGTTAAGGCAGTTAACGGAGCCGCCATACATGTTGCAATCGCCCGTGCCGGGGCCTGTGCTGAGTACCCAAAAATCCTCTCCGCAATAGACCTCGGCATTATCGGCAATCGTCAGGTTGGATGAGTAGCCGGCATTGCGGCCGTTGAAGCCGACATAAGTCTTAACGTAAAAGTTGCTGTTGCCGAGGAAGCTGATTTTTCCGCCGCCGTTATCGCCGAGCCTGTCATACTCGCCCAGGATTTGGACGGTAGCATTGTCGGTGAAGATTTGCTCGATGACCTTGCAATTGCCGCTGTCGTTGTTTCTCCAGGCGCCATTGATGATAAGTGTGCCATTGCCGCAGACGGTGAGAATGTAGTTGCCGCCGCTGTCACAACGCATGCTGTTGCTGCTGCCGCTCTCGCTGATAACAACGGCATCCCCACAGATGTTGATGATCGCCACACCGTTACCGTTGCTGTTGTTCAAATACCATCGGTCTTTTATCCTCATCGTGCCGCCGACTATGTTCATGGTCTGGACGCCGGAGCCGGACTTTGCCGGTCCCTCAAGGCGGCCGCTAACATAAACGTCGCTGTCCACCCTCGGGCCAAACGCCGGACAATTCGGGCTTGTCATCACGATATCCGCGTTGCCTTCGAAGGGCGCCGTTATGCAATAGGGGGGGGCGCCCCAGGCGTTCGGCGTGTACCAGTTATACTCATTGATGCAGTCAGGCACGCAAGGCCCCCACTGGGTGGCCGAGGCGCTGCCGGCCAGCAAGGCAAGACAAATTACGGATGCTAATTTGACGTACATAACGCTCCTCCTTTCACTATCAGATTAGTGTTTATGTCGCACCGGGCGCGCACAAACTTCCTTGCGTCCCCGAAGACCTGCGATGGGTGCGAGCGGATTGCATTTCTCTACTCACCTTCCTTCTTAACTTATGGTACGCCAACCAAAAGTTAAATTGATTATAGCATTATCCGTCCGATAAGCAAGAAGTTTTTTCCTTAAGAAACAATCAAATCGACCGTCTTTAGGCCGATTTTTTGCGTAAGTGCTTTAACGGGTTACATTGAACTGAAAAAAACGCTTTTTTTGCCCACACTTCCACAAAAAGTATATTTCCGGCGTTTCCGGGCGCTTTTAAGCAAACAATCGCTCAGTTCGAGTTAAAAAACAGAGAAAATCGCCCATAGAGAAACCGGTTGGCATAGACTTATATATGGTGCATACAGCACCATCTCGGCCGCCCTTGCAACATGGCTGAGGCGACCCTTAGAACGCCCCGCCAAGTACCATTGCGGAGTTTCGCAGGATGTAGTAGATTATCAGCAGGCAAACGAGGAAATAGACGATACGCGGCAGCCATTGGCCGAACTGAGTGAACAAAAAGTCCGCATCTTCGCCGTACCTGTCGGCCAGACGTTTGGTTACATTGTCCAGTTCGCCGGTCTCTTCGCCCACCCGCCAGATGTTGAGCAACTCGGCCGGCAATTCCGCAGACAGACCCTCGCTGACAGGCTCACCTCGCTTTGCACTTTCGGCGGCGGGCCTTACCCTGTCGGCTACGACGGCATTGCCGGTAATAGAGGCCGCCTTTTCAGCGCAAACGGTAATCGGCACGCCCGCCTTCAAGAGCATGTGAAATACCCAGCAGTACCGGCTGAGCGCAAGTTTGTAAACAGCCTGCCCGAGGAGGGGAATCATCAGCGTCAAGCGGTCCAGCGCTCTGCGCAGCGGGCCTGCTTTGGGCGTGAAACGGAGAATGAAATAGATTATCCCAACCGGTATGTAAAACAGCGAAAGGATTCTTACAGACTCGCTGATAAACGGCAGTGGTTGCCAGCCGCCAAGAAAAAAACCCGGCATAGGAGCGAAAATGGCGGTCAGGTGGATTAGGACCAGCGGCAGCATCATTCCCGAGAAAATGCTTCTCCCGATATGCCGGCAGAATTCGTACCACCTCGACAGCAACTCGAGCAATTCGGGAAGGGAACCGGATGTTTCGGCTGCTTCAACCAACATCACGTCAAGCGGCTTGAACACACCAGGCGATTGGGCCATTGTCTCTGCTAACGTATTGCCTTTGGAAACGGCCTCTGCCAATTCGAGAAATGCCGGTCGCAGCCGCCCATCCAGGCCCGCGCTGACGGTATTGAGCGACCGCAGCAGCGGCACGCCGGCATAAAGCATGGTCGAAAGGTTATGATAGGCCAGACCTATGGTGACTCCCACTTCTGGTTCCTTCCTGACTGTTTCTGAAAAGCTCTTTCACTGAGTCGCAAGCCCGGTGTTCAAGTTTCAGGATAGCCGAGTCAGCACGTAACGGCAAGCAATATTTCCATTGCGAGCGGTTTCGCAAGCTGATGAATAGGCTATTACGGCAGACTTTTCGCGGATAAAATGTTAGCTGTAACCTGCGCGCCGTCAATGTGTTAGGTCTTCTGCAAATGTCAAAAATCCTGTTGACTCTACATTCTCGATGAGCTAAGATAAGCTCAAAAGGAGGCAAGGAAGCATGAAAAAGCTGGTTCAGAACCGGGCGCTATTGGTGGCGGCCATTCTGCTGATGGTTATATCTTACGCCCCTGCTGTAACGGCGCAGCCGCAAAACGACGAATGCTCGAATGCAATTGCGGTCGCCGCGGGTGTGCCTTATAGCGGCTCCACAGTCGGGGCAACCGGCGCCTATTCCAGTAGCTGCGGTTATGACGACACGCTTGACGTCTGGCATATCTTCACACCAGCCGTTACAGGCTATGTCCTTATCAGCCTTTGCGGCAGCCAGCTCGACACGACACTTGCGGTCTTTGATGGCTGTGGCGGCGCCGAGTTGGCGTGCGACGATGACTCGTGCGACCTCCAGTCACAGGTTCTCATTAATATGACCACCGGGAATACCTACCTTATCCGCGTCGCCGGATACGCCGGCGAAACGGGAAATTATACGTTGACTGTCACCGAAGATATACAACCGCCCTCAAACGACGAATGTGTCAACGCCATTGAAGTGGTGGAAGGCTTGCCGTACAATGGTCTTACTACGCTCGCAGGCGGCGACTCCGAGAGTAGCTGCAGTTCCAATGATACGCTTGACGTCTGGCATACCTTCGCCCCCGACAGCAGCGGAGATTTCTCGATTAGCCTGTGCGGCAGCGTGTTTGACACCACGCTGGCGGTCTTCGACGGATGTGGAGGTCCGGAATTAGCATGCAACGATGATTACTGCGACTACCAGTCCGAAGTTACGGTGAGCGTCACTGAAGGACATACCTGCTTCATCCGTGTGGCCGGATATGAGGGAGAAACGGGCAACTATACGTTGACCGTCGCTAAGCAGGTTTGTGAGTTGCCCAAAGAGCCAAACTATCCAAATCCCCTGGCAAGAGCGGTCGGTGTTCCAACCGATACAACCTTGTCCTGGAATGGGACCGGCGAAGCGGCAGCCCGCTCAGAAGGTTATGTCACGCCCACGGTCATCTATGGACCGGACGACCGTCTGGACGAGTATCAGGTAAGCAGCCCCGCCCTGTTGGCTGCCGGCGATGCAACGGTTGCACTGGTCTGGTTGAGCGACCTGACCGATAACGGGGACGGCACTTACTCTCTGCCGACGGAAACTTTTGCTCAGTGGTATGAGAAAGCCGACCCGATAGGGACGGGTAATCCGCTTTGCCCTGATGAGCCGTTTCGCAATCAGCCAAACCCGGCCTGGTGTTCGGGGCTCCTAGTTGCTCCGGATATCATCGCGACTGCCGGCCATTGTATCACCGGACCCGGCGACTGTGCCGATGTCGCGTTTATCTTCGGTTTTGTCATGCTTGACCCCACAACAGCGGTTTTGACGATTGATGCGTCCGAGCTTTACTTTTGCAGCGAGATTATCAGCCGGCAGCACACGGATACCACCGACTGGGGGTTGATAAGGCTGGACAGAGAGGTAACAGACCATCTTCCCCTCTCCGCTCGCAAAACCGGCAAGGTCCAGGATGGAAGCGAGGTTACGTTAATTGGCCATCCGGAGGGTCTTCCGCGGAAATACGCCGGCGGAGCCACCGTTCGCGACAACACCCCTGACGCCTACTTTCAGACCAACGTTGACGCTTATGGCGGAAATTCGGGCTCGGCCGTTCTTGACGCCAATACGCTGCTGGTGGAGGGCATTCTTGTAAGAGGCAATGAGGATTTCGTCCGGGACGGTTTCTGTGACCGCTCGAATGTCTGTCCCGACACCGGCTGCCCGTTGTGGGAAGATGTCACGCGAGCGACCGAATTCAGCGGCTTCGTTCCATCTTTTGATGTGTATTTCGGGACCGACCCCAATCACCTCAATATTGTCTGCTCCGACCTCGTCGTTGCCGCTTGCGACCCCGGGCCGCTCGAATGTGGAACTATATACTACTGGCGGGTGATTGCCGGGAACCATTGCGGCCAAACCGAGGGACCCCTATGGTGGTTTACGACCGCACCGGCAGGCGACCTCGACCACGACTGTGATGTGGACTTGACGGATTTCGCAGCTCTGGCCGCGCACTGGCTCACCGACAATTGCGATATAGGCAATAGCTGGTGCAGCGGCGCCGACGTAACCAGCGACAAGGTGGTGGACTTCGATGATTTGCAGCCGCTTGCAGCCGGCTGGCTGGCCGGCAAATAACGCAATTATGTATCCGCTTTCAAACTTCAACCGCAGCGAATAATGCGTTATCGGTAATCGGAGTCAGTTTTACCCCGTCGTCTATACTCTCAAAAAAACAATAAGCCCGGCCCAAAGAGCACTTGAGGCCAACCGAAGGTTATGTTAGATTATCGTGCAGGTTTTTGCGGCGGATATTTGCGAAATCGCAAACGATGTGAGTTCCATGTCCCGCGAAAAGACAGGTACGGACGGGAAGGAAAGCTGAGGTCGGAAAATGGATGTATTGTTAATAGGCGGCGGCGGGCGTGAGCACGCCATCGCATGGAAGCTGGCCCAATCCACGAGTTTGGGAAAACTCTATATCGCTCCCGGCAACCCGGGGACGGCGCGGTGCGGAAGCAACATCCCTATCGGGGCCTGCGAGGTTGATAAGCTCGTCGACTTTGCAAAGCAGAACAGTGTGGGACTTGTGGTGGTTGGGCCCGAAGACCCACTGGCGGCGGGCGTCGTCGATGCAATGGAAGCCGCGGGTATAAAAGCATTCGGGCCGACCGCAGCCGCTGCACAACTGGAGGCGGATAAGGCGTTCGCAAAACTGCTGATGCGCTCCTGCGCCATCTCGACCGCCGAGGCCAGAATCTTCGAGAGGTTCAGCGATGCCAAAGCATATATCGCAAGCCGGGATGAGGCGGTCGTGGTAAAAGCCGCCGGTCTTGCCGCGGGAAAAGGCGTCTTTGTCTGTGACGACCCCGCAGACGGCATCCTGGCCGCCGAGAAGATTATGTGCGACAAGATATTCGGCAAGGCAGGTGCAAAAGTCATAGTCGAAGACAGACTGCTCGGTGAAGAGGCTTCCATACTGGCTTTTGTGGACGGCAGGAATATCTACCTGATGGAATCGTCACAGGACCACAAGCCCGTTGGAGACGGTGACACAGGCCCCAACACCGGCGGTATGGGGGCTTACAGCCCGGCCCCCGTCGTTACCGAATCGCTGATGAGTCAGATTACACGCGAAATACTGGTCCCGGTCGTCGATGGTATGAATCGCAACGGAACCCCGTATAAGGGTGTGCTTTACGCCGGGCTGATGATTACCGCCGGCGGACCGCGAGTGCTCGAATTCAACGTTCGCTTCGGCGACCCCGAAACGCAGCCCATTTTGATGCGTCTGAAAAGCGACTTGCTGGAGGTATGTCTGGCTGTCTGTGACGGCACACTCGATGAAATTACGCTGGTTTGGGACCACCGGCCGGCTGTCTGTGTGGTGATGGCTTCAGCGGGCTACCCCGATAAATACGAGAAGGGTAAAAGAATAAGCGGTTTGGAGGAGGCCGAAAGGCTTAGGGATGTTGTGGTGTTCCACGCCGGAACTTCTTTGGAAAACGGCGATATCGTCACAAATGGGGGCCGTGTGCTCGGCGTTACCGCCCTCGGCGAGAAAATCGCCGATGCAAAGGCAAGGGCCTATGACGCCGTGGACAAGATAAAATTTGACGGCGCTTACTGCCGCCGGGATATTGCAGACAAGGCAATAAGCAAGCAAAAGATTCAAAGAGAAGACGAAAAACTATAGAGAAATTATACCCCACACCTTGAGAGAGTGCCGATAAACGCTGTTAGAGACTCTGCTTCGGGCTATACAACCAGTATTTCAAGAACTGTACTTCCAGCACAGATTTCGCTATAATAGTGCAATGTATATTTCTGATGAAGTAAATTCGGGCGGGTCCACCCAGCGAAAAACAGGCAAGAAGATTCTTAAGCTGCTTGGCGCCGTTGCCGTACTTGCCCTTTGTTTGTTCCTTGCTTTTGTACTGATGATTCGCACCCTGCGCCAGACCGCCGTCAGGCGGATTGCCGAGCTGACCGATGCAAAGGTCAAGGCCGGCTCGGTTGACGTCACCCTCGCTGGCTCGGTGTTTATTGAGAAACTCCGCATCAGCCCCCGTCGAGAGACGCGGGATAACGATCTCATACTGACGGCCGAGAAGGTATATGCGCGTTTTGGCATTGGCAGCTTATTATTACTGCGCCCCCGACTAAAAAAAATACGCGTCAAAAACTTTGTTCTTGATGTCCGGTATGATTTGGACACGGGGCGGTGGAACATAAACGCTCTTAAAATCAAAGTCCCTAAGACCGGTGCCGGTAAGATGCCCCGCATTCACCTCGAAAAGGGGATACTCAAATACAGCAAAGTTTCAAAAGGACTGGTCAAGGTCACCGCACAGGTGCCGGTTGAGGCAAGATTTGACCCTGCCGAAAAAACGCAGGATGGTTGCTGCTTTGAAATAACCACGGCAGAGGTGGCCGGTGGTCCCGCCAAAAGCAGTCTGACCGGATGTTGGCGGCACGGAAATCTCACAATCGCAGGGGGCATTTCTTCAACGAACATCCCGGGGCTTGAAAGGGTCTGTACGATAAATGTCCTGGCCGCTGAATTAAACTACGACGCCGGCGGCAGCTATTCCCTTGACCTCAGAATTAAAGACCTGCTCGGTCTGAACAGAACCGCTGCCGATGCGTATGTCACTGAGGCCCCGGAGCTCCTGAAGAAATTCGCTGCATTTGCGGCGCTGCAAAAATTCTTCGGCCGATACAATCCCGAGGGACGAATCGATATTCAGTTCAAAGCATCGGGCAATCTCTACCAACTGCCCGACAGTCAATTGTGCGGCAGCATATACTGTAAGAATGTTTCCATCTGCGACCGCGCTTTCCCGTACCCCGTGGAGCACATCGTTGGCCGGATAGATTTTACCGAAAAAAGCGCGATTTTGCACAGCCTCCGCGGCAGACACGGAGATGTCACTTTGGCTTTCAATGGCTGGTCCAGGGATTTCGGTCCAAAATGGCAGTACGAAATCGAGCTTGCAAGCGCCAACATGGCATTAAATAAAGACTTGTACGACGCCTTAACTCCTGAACAAAAAAAATTCTGGTCTGTTTTTTCCCCAAGCGGCCCTGCCGCGATAGACTATCGTTTCAGCCGCAGGTCGCCAACAGACAAGCAAAGGTCCCTGGTGGTTGAATTGGTCGGCGCTGAGGCGGCATACCGTGATTTTCCGTACCCATTGAAGAACCTTTCCGGAAAACTGCTTTTCGATCGCGACAATATAACCTTTTCCGATGTGGTCTCGCAATTTGATGGTCGCAGGATAGTTATAAACGGCACTGTGACGGGCGGCGATAGCGTTCGGCCGATATGCAAATTCTTGATAAATGCCGAGAATGTCCCCCTCGATTCGACGCTTGCGGCCGCCTTGTCCGACCGACAAAGGAATCTCTATAACAGACTTAACGTGACCGGCCTCGCCGATGCCGAGATTAAGGTCCTGACGCCTGAAGCTGATTCGGGCCCGCCGAGTTTCACCGCCGCTGTCTCTCTCAGAGAGACTTCTCTTAAGCTGAATAATTTCCCGCTCGCCATTTCTAATGTCTCAGCAAAGGCCGTTGTCACGCCTGATTCGGTGTACGTTGAGAACTTAACGGGCAGTAATGACGGCAGTACACTGTCCATGACCGGCCGAATCTGGCTGGCCGGCGAAGCCGAAGAACTCTGTTATCATTTGGCTCTGCACGCCGAGCACGCCCAGTTAAACAATGAACTGTTCGGTCTTTTGCCGGACTCACTTAATGCTGTCGTTGGCAGCCTCGAACCGAAAGGCAAGATTAATTACATAGCTGACTTGAACAAAGCCGTTGGTGCAGACGCTGTCGATTACACCATAAAGGTAGATTGCCTCGGTAATAGTTTCAATGTTGAACACTTTCCCTGTCCCCTCGAAAACATCACAGGCAGCCTGAAGATAGTGGCGGAAAACGTCGGACCCGAAAGCAGCACTTCTGCCGGGAGCGGGCGAACCCCGCCGGACGCTGCCGCTGTTACAGTAAGCGGCCGGCTGGCTCAGAAGGACGAACACAACCGCAGCCGACTTGAACTGGATTTGGAAAACGTGAAAATCCTCGGCTCAGACAAAGGCGGAAAATCCATTAATTTCTCCACCGCCGCGAGATTTAGAGATTTCAATTCAATCGCCCCCGCTGCACTGATTGAATTAAATGCAGTCTTGAAAATGGACGGCTCCTACGAAACAGGTACAGGTTTCAGAACAGGACGGGCGACTCTTTCTGCAGACAGCATGAGGATCAAGGGTGTGTCCCTGACCGGACTAAACGCAAACATCTTTTATGACCCCGGTCGCCGGAGCTGGTTGACTGAAAACTTTGTCGCCGATTGCTGCGGAGGAAAGCTGACGGGCAAATTGGAGTTCAAACCAAATACCAACCAGGCGCCCGACGACTATCTTTTGCAAATAGGTTTTGATAATATCGACCTCGAGGAATTCCTCAAGGACTGGGACAAATATGATCAAGCAGAGCACCCAATCCGCTTTACAGTCCTCTCGGGTACAGAGGCCAAACAGCCCTCAAACAACACCTATACCAGCGGAAAATTGGAAGGCTCGTTGAGTGTCGCGGGCCAGATCGCCCCTGTCCCCGAACATGATAACACCCCTCGGGATGACCAGGCCGATAATCATTTGCCAACCGGCAGGTGCTGGCTGACAATCAGCAACATGCGGGTCGGCAGACTTTCGCCTCTGGGCAAGCTGCTGTGCGTGTTGAAACTCACCGAGCCGCGCGATTTTGCCTTTGACCGGATGCTTGTTGATTCTTATATCAAACAAAACAAAGTCTGTATCGAGCATCTTGATTTGTCCGGAGGCGCTATAGCCTTCAACGGCTCAGGCTGGATGGACCTGCAGAACCGCAATATCGACTTGACTCTTTTCGCGCGAGGCTCCCGTCTGGCTGCCGCCGAGCCTTCGGTTTTCCAGTCTCTGACCGAAGGCGTCGGGCACGCTTTTGTGCAAATTGAGCTTACAGGCAGTTTCTACGACCCGAAGGTAGTGGTCAAGACCCTGCCCGTTATCAGAGATACACTGGGGATACTTGGCACAAAACGGCCAAGGCCCAAGAACTAACATGCGTTCCCGACTTACCACCCGCGGGTCCGCCTATTCTTGATTCTTACTGCACGACAGAGTTCGCTTCCCGCCTTCCCCACCATCGGCATTACCGGCGACCTGATGAAACCCGGCTCATTCTCACAGACCCGACAGGCACGTCAATTCTCAAAAACAGCGGGGCCTGTGCTGGTAACCGGTCAGTTATGGGCGGCAGAGGGATAGTTAGGAGGAATCCAACTCGAAGAGCAGCTTGGACGGGTCGCAATCGGGCTGCTCGGCAAGTTTGTCAAGGGCCGATTTGAAAGCAGCCGTTACCTCAGGTGTCTTCTTCTTGAGCGTATTCAATACCGTCATAAGGGTCTCGCGGGTTCTAGCGCCGGCGTCGGATTGAGAGCCGAAGCTTAGCT
>Ga0307376_10004860_pt1 | contig 12223 bp, 14 predicted proteins | sample TR2MG_FD_202536 | JGI IMG/M metagenome (GOLD analysis project Ga0307376, IMG submission 202536) | Soil microbial communities from Risofladan, Vaasa, Finland - TR-2 | ecosystem: Environmental > Terrestrial > Soil > Coastal area > Acid sulfate soil | place: Finland: Risofladan, Vaasa | collected... | reverse complement strand
AGGTGCCTGAAGTGAATCTGGCTTTATTTGATCTGGACAATACCCTGCTCAACGGCGACAGCGATTTCGAGTGGTCGCAGTTCCTGATTCGCATCGGCGTGCTCGACCGCGAGCTGTTCGAGGCAAAGAATCATGCCTTTTATGAGCATTACAAGGCCGGGACGCTGGACATCCACGAATTCCTAGACTTTCAATTGAAGCCGCTGTCGCGCCATGCGCGCAAGACCCTGGACGAATGGCATGGTCAGTTCATGCGCGAGCAGGTGTCGGGCATGATCACCCGGGGGGCGCGCGAACTGGTCGATCGTCATCGCATGGCAGGCGATGTATGCGTGATCATCACCGCGACCAACAGTTTCGTGACCGCGCCGATCGCGCGCGAATTCGGCATCGAGCATCTGATTGCCACCGAACCGGAGCACAGGGACGGCGAATTCACCGGGCGCGTTGCCGGTGTGCCGTGCTTCCGCGAGGGGAAGATCACCCGGCTGGAAAATTGGATGGCGCAGCGCGGCTGGAACTGGAGCAGCTTTGCCGACACGACTTTTTACAGTGATTCGCTCAATGATCTGCCGTTGCTCGCCAAGGTCAAAAATCCCATTGCGGTGAATCCGGACGACACCCTGCTCCAGCATGCCGTGCAGCACGGCTGGCAGGTGATGAGTTTGCGCTGAACGGGTTTGTCGGGGGTGTCGCAAGACAATGCCTATGCAGTGACCAGGCTGGCGGCGTTCCCTCCCGGATGCACTTTATCGCTGCAATCCGGTTTCGACTGCCAGCCGTTTTTCTTTTCCCGCAAGCCTTTCCACCAGTGTCAGCGCAAAGTCCATTGCGGTGCCGGGGCCGCGCGAGGTGATCAGTTTGCCGTCTTCCACCACGGCCGAGGGCCGTTGCATGACCTGCGGAAACGCATCGAGCGTGCCGGGGAAGCAGGTGGCCTGTTTTCCGTCGAGCAATCCGGCGCTTGCCAGCACCGATGGTGCTGCGCAAATTGCGGTCACGTATTTTCCCTGTTGCGACATTTTCTGCATCAGCTTCAATACCCGCACATCGGCTTTAAGATTGTCGCTACCCGGCTGTCCGCCTGGCAATACCACCATGTCATAGCCGTGCTTCAGCGCGTCGTCCAGTGTGGTGTCAGGCATCAGCACAATGCCGCGGCTGCCACGTAACGCGCCGACCTCCAGACCTGCCAGGGTAACTGAAATGCCACCGCGCCGCAGGATGTTGACGACCGTGACCGTTTCCAATTCCTCACTGCCAGGGGCGAACAATACCAGAACGGATTTCATAGCTATCCCATCAGCCGGGGACCGATGCCGAGCGCATCAGTGCCGGAAAGATTAGCTGGCCTTGCGCTCCAGCGCGATACCGGCCAGTTCCAAAATGATACCCAAGGCGAACAACAGCGCGCCCGGCCATAGTTCCGAAGCGAGGAACATCAAAATCGCGCCCAGCACGATCATGATTGCTGCAACGGTGCGGCGGATACGCTGATTTTTTATCATTTCGTTTCTCCGTCTTTAACAAGAAGACAACGTGCAAATGAACTATCGGTAAAACTGTCGCAACCCTACTGGCCCGAAATCGCCGTGTCATGCCGGCATGAATCTGCAATCCCGGTTACATCATAGATATTCTGCCAAATTTGACAAGCGCATTTGCCGATCCGCATCCGCGGATTAATGAAGAAGCCGCATGTCTTGGCCAAAATCGGCTGGGCGGGTTATAAAACCGCGTCGTTCAGTCGCGGAAATTCTGATATTGCAGCGGAAAGTCGGTGATGGTTTTCTTTACAAAGGCAATCGCTTCCTGCAGATCATCGCGGTTTTTTCCGGAGACACGCACGGCGTCGCCCTGAATGCTGGCCTGCACCTTGAGTTTGCTGTCCTTGAGGTGCTTCACGATCTTTTTCGCCAGTTCGATTTCAACCCCGACTTTCACTTCGCAACCGCGCTTGACCTTGTTGCCGCTGACCTTTTCGATCTTGTCGCTGATCTCCAGACACTTGATGTCCACGCCGCGTTTGGTCAGCTTGCCATTCAGGATATCCTGCACCTGATCCAGCTGGAATTCATTGTCGGCCCAGACCGTCAGCTTGAGTTCGGCTTGTTCCACTCGCGCATCCGAGCCCTTGAAGTCGAAGCGGGTGCTGACTTCCTTGTTGGTTTGCTCGATGGCATTTTTGACTTCGGTCTTGTCTACTTCTGAAACGATATCGAAGGTTGGCATGGTGGTTCCCTATCTGGCATTTACATTAAAATCAAAGGCATTCAAAAACCCGGATCCCTGCTAACCGAAGCTGCAAACGTAATTGATGACTTCGTTGGCTTCGATCACGAAGCTGCTATGCGCTGCTACGGAAAACCGGTCACCCGCGGTATAGGTCTTGAATTCAGGCTCATCCCCGATCTTGACGCGGCAGCTACCGGACGTAATTTCCATCAGCTCGGGTGTGCTGACATTGAAGGTCAGCGTGCTGGGCAGGATCACGCCGACGGTCTTGCGGGTGCCATCGGCAAACAGCACCGAGTGTGACACGCATTTTCCGTCGAAAAACACATTGCCCTTTTTTTCCACGCTGACGTTGTTGAATTGCGACATGCTGTTTCCCTTCCCTGGGTTTGGTTATTTTGGTGGTTCGTTGGCCTTTACGCCTTTTTGGTAAGCAACATAAATGTAAACCGGGATGCCCAGGTCACCAAGCTGATTTTCGACCAGCGGTTTGACCTCGTTCCAGTCCAGGCCGGTCATTCCGCAAGCCAGGCGCGGCAATGCAACGCTGCCGACTTTTTCCTGTTGCACGAAATCGCGCAGTGCATGCAGGGAGTGATTCACGTGACTGAGTTTGGCACGCCCGGGTTTGCTGCCGTGATCGTATGCGGCATCCTGGGTGAACAGATTGACGATGTAACGTCCATCGGAACTCATCCACGACCACACGCCGCCCGACTTGGGATGTTTGGTCTGGCAATAGTGGCGGAAGTCCTTGTACATCGCCGGCATACGCTCGCGCAGTTGGAGTGCCAGGCCATGATGAAAATCGTCGTTGGGCGCGACACCCTGCGCGATGGCTCTTGCACCGCTGAATAGAATGTCCCCGCTCAATTCATGGATCACGATCTTTTCCCCCGGAAAATTTCTGTGATTATTTCCTGCTATGCAGATTCGCCGCGATGCGCAGGCGCAGCGCGTTCAACTTGATGAAGCCCGCCGCGTCCTTCTGGTCGTAGGCGCCCTTGTCGTCCTCGAATGTGGCGATGGTCGGGTCGAACAGCGAGTCGGTTTTCGAATCGCGGCCCGCCACGATAACGTTGCCCTTGTACAGCTTGACGCGCACCCAGCCGTTGACGGTCTGCTGGGTATGGTCGATCAGGGTTTGCAGCGCGCGGCGTTCCGGAGACCACCAGTAACCGTTGTAGATCATCGAGGCGTAGCGCGGCATCAGGTCGTCTTTCAGGTGCGCGACTTCGCGGTCCAGCGTGATCGATTCGATCGCGCGGTGTGCCTTGAGCATGATGGTGCCGCCCGGCGTTTCATAGCAGCCGCGCGACTTCATCCCGACATAGCGGTTTTCCACCAGGTCGAGGCGGCCGATGCCGTGTTTGCCACCAATCTCGTTCAGCTTGGACAACACTGCAGCAGGAGACATCTTGTTGCCATTCAGCGCGACGATGTCGCCGTTGACGAATTCGAGGTCAAGATACTCAGCGGCATCAGGTGCTTTTTCCGGGGACACGGTCCAGCGCCACATGCTTTCCTCGGCTTCGGCGGCGGGATCTTCAAGATGGCGGCCCTCATAGGAAATGTGCAGCAGATTGGCGTCCATCGAATACGGCGAGCCGCCTTTCTTGTGCTTCATCTCAATCTCGATGCCGGCGTTTTCGGCATAAGCCATCAGTTTTTCGCGCGACAGCAGGTCCCATTCACGCCACGGCGCGATGACCTTGATGTTGGGATTCAGCGCATAGGCGCCCAGTTCGAAACGCACCTGGTCGTTGCCCTTGCCGGTCGCGCCGTGCGAAATTGCCTGCGCACCGGTTTTGTTGGCGATCTCGATCAGGCGCTTGGCGATCAGCGGACGCGCGATCGACGTGCCGAGCAGATATTCGCCTTCATACACGGTGTTGGCGCGGAACATAGGGAACACGAAGTCGCGCACGAACTCTTCGCGCAGGTCGTCAATGAAGATATTTTCCGGCCTGATGCCGGACTTCAGCGCCTTCTGCCGGGCAGGCTCCAACTCCTCTCCCTGGCCAAGGTCGGCGGTGAAGGTGATCACTTCGCATTGGTAGGTGTCCTGCAGCCACTTCAGGATTACCGAGGTATCCAGTCCGCCGGAATAGGCAAGTACAACTTTTTTTATCTCAGACATATTTTATCAACCGGGTTAATCAATCAATAATTCAAAAGCAACGATAAAGCCAACCACCACCATGACGGCGAGGCCAAGCAGAAATATGACATCGGCCAGCCGCTCGAATTTTTCCGCCAGCATTGGACGCCTTATGGAAAAATAGGACAGCATCGCACTGGTTAAAAAAAACAGGCTGTCGAGCGCCAGCAAATCGTTCACATGCCTGCTGATGCTGTGCTTCGGGATCAGGTGAGCCAGGCTGATGACCGTCATGCACACCCCGATCATTGTCGCCGATGACGGCAGAATATGATCGGCCAGGCGGCTTTCCTTGCTATGGCCCCCATCGTCATTGGGTTGTGACTCTTCGCTCATACAGATATTGTTCCTGGTAACAAGTGAGACTTCTGAACTTTCGGTGGATTTGACCCGTTCTGGCTATCGCTACGTGCATCAACTTGCTGCGCAAGCAGCCCGTGCACGGATAGACAGAACACCTCGCCTATTGTTCAATTAACTTGTCAATTTACCCAGCAACAAATATTCCATCAGCGCTTTCTGCGCATGCAGTCTGTTTTCAGCTTCGTCCCACACCACGCTTTGCGGGCCATCCATCACTCCGGCGGAAACTTCCTCGCCGCGATGCGCGGGCAGGCAGTGCATGAACAGCGCGTCTTTTGCCGCGATGCTCATCATCTCCTCGTCGACCTGCCAGTCGGCAAAGTCTTTCTTGCGTTCCTCGTTTTCCGCCTCGAAACCCATGCTGGTCCACACATCGGTGGTCACCAAGTCGGCTCCGCGCGCGGCCTCCATCGGGTCGGTGAATTCTTCGTAGTGGTCCACGCCGAACAGTCCGGCGCGTTCCGGTTCTACTTCATATCCGGGCGGGGTGGAAACATGCACGTTGAAATTCAGTATCTCCGCCGCCTGTAGCCAGGTATTGCACATGTTGTTGGAATCGCCTATCCAGGCCACGGTCTTGCCCTGTATCGAGCCGCGCTGCTCGATGTAGGTATAGATGTCCGCGAGGATCTGGCACGGATGATATTCGTTGGTCAGGCCGTTGATTACCGGCACGCGCGAATTCGCGGCAAAGCGCTCGATGATGGATTGCTCGAAGGTGCGGATCATCACGATATCGGACATGCGCGAGATGACCTGTCCGGCATCTTCCACCGGTTCGCCTCGCCCCAGCTGGGAATCGCGCGTATTCAGGTATATCGCCGAGCCGCCCAATTGTTGCATGCCGGCCTCGAAAGACAGGCGCGTGCGCGTGCTGGCTTTCTCGAAGATCATCACCAGGGTGCGGTCGGTCAGCGGCCAATGCTGCTGGTATGACTTGAATTTCTGCTTGATGATGCCGGTGCGCGCGAACAGGTATTCATACTCCTCGCGGGTGAAATCCTTGAATTGCAGGAAATGCCTTACCGGCACCGGCTGGTTTGCTGACATGACTCTATTCCGCTCCGGATTTCAGAAAACCTATTATCAACGGGCACAGGATATCCAGCAGTTGTTGCGCTTCGTCCTGTGTCATGATCAGCGGCGGCAGCAATCGTATCACGCTGTCGGCGGTGACATTGATCAACAACCCATTGGCAAGAGCCAGCTTGACCAGGTCGCCACAGGGCCGGTCGAGTTCCACACCTATCATCAATCCCTGGCCGCGAATTTCCTTGACGCCGCTCACACCCTGCAAGGCGGTGGCGAAACCCTGTTGAATAAACCGGCCGAGAGTGTCGGCATGCGCCAGCAATTTATCCTGTTCCAGAATATCCAGCGTGGTCAGGCCCGCGGTACAGGCCAGCGGGTTGCCGCCGAATGTCGAGCCATGGTTGCCAGGCTGGAAAATGTCCGCAGCCTTGCCGGCGGCGAGGCACGCGCCGACAGGAACCCCCGAACCGAGTCCTTTGGCGACTGTCATCACGTCCGGCAGGATGCCGCTATGCTGGTAGGCGAACCACTGTCCGGTGCGCCCGATGCCGCTTTGCACTTCGTCCAGCATCAACAGCCAGTTCTGCTCGTTGCAGAGTTGCCTCAATTGCCGCAGATAAGCGACGTCTGGCGTGCGGATACCGCCTTCACCCTGTATCGGTTCGACGAATACGGCCACCACGCTGCGGTTGTTCTGGGCAACCTGGCGGATCGCCTCCAGGTCATTGTAAGGAACGCGCACAAAACCCTTCACCAATGGCTCAAATCCGGCCTGCACCTTGCGGTTTCCGGTGGCTGAAAGTGTTGCCAGCGTCCGCCCGTGGAAGGCCTTTTCCATCACGATGATGGCGGGTTCTTCGATGCCCTGCCTGTGGCCGTACATGCGCGCCAGTTTGATTGCCGCTTCATTTGCTTCGCAGCCGGAATTGCAGAAGAACACCTCCTGCATGCCGGCCAAGCCGCACAGTTTATCTGCGAGAAGCTCCTGGCCGCTGACCTGGTAGACGTTGGAACAGTGGATCAGTTTGCCGATCTGTTCGCTCAGCGCGGCGGTAAAACGCGGGTGCGCGTGCCCCAGCGTGTTTACCGCGATGCCCGCCAAACCGTCCAGATAGCGTTTGCCCTCGGTATCCCACAGCCACGCGCCTTCGCCGCGCGTAAAAGCGACGGGAAGGCGGGCATAAGTATTCATTACGTGTGACATAAAATAATCACGGCGGACCAGCCGCCGTTTGAATATGAATCAAGGTGCGTATATTGAGCCAAACAGGCCCTTCTAGGCAAGAGAAAACGGCGATATCCCCAAAGCAAACAAGCCGACATTGCTGTCGGCTCGTGCGGTGAATCAAAACGACCAGGCGCTATGCCTGAGCGTTTTAAGCCATAGCCTTGATGGCAGCTGACAAGCGGCTCTTGTGGCGAGCTGCCTTGTTCTTGTGAATAATCTTCTTGTCGGCGATGCTGTCTACCGTGCTGACGGAAGACTGGTAAACGGCCTGTGCGGCGGCCTTGTCGCCGGCTGCAATCGCCTTGCCCACCTTCTTGATCGCGGTGCGCAATTCCGAGCGCAGACCGCTGTTGTGAGCATTCTGTTTGACTGCCTGACGTGCACGCTTGCGGGCTTGTGCGCTATTTGCCATGACTACTCCTTGAAAATTCGGTGAAGCGAAAAGTGAAATTCGGTACGACGAAAGGCGCGCATTCTAGTGACTTACGCGTATTTTTGCAAATCTTTTTACCGCCTTGCCAGCCGGTCGGGCTGAACCATAGCCGGTGTTATGATACGCAACGTTTTGAATACCATGCTTTGATGTCGTATGAATCTACTTAAATCCCTTGCCACAATCAGCAGCCTGACGCTGGTCTCGCGCATACTCGCGTTCGCTCGCGACATACTGATCGCCAGGATATTCGGCGCGGGCATGGCGACCGATGCGTTCTTCGTTGCCTTCAAGCTGCCCAACCTGTTGCGCCGGTTGTTTGCGGAGGGCGCCTTCTCGCAGGCGTTCGTGCCGATCTTCGGTGAATACAAGAACCGCCGCGGGCATGAAGAGACGCAGCTGCTGGTCGATCATGTCACCACCATGCTGGCAATCATCCTGTTCGCCGTGACGCTGATCGGCATCATTGCCGCACCGATCCTGGTATTTGTCAGTGCGCCCGGATTTCTAAAGGATACGGCGAAGTTTGACTTGACCGTGCAACTGCTGCGCGTCACCACACCGTATATCTTTTTCATTTCGCTGGTCGCAGTTTCGGCCGGTATCCTCAATACCTATAATAAATTCTGGGTGCCGGCTTTCGCCCCCATTTTGCTCAACCTGTGTTTCATCGGTGCCGCGCTGTGGCTGGCTCCGTATTTCCATCCGCCCATCCTGGCGCTGGCATGGGCTGTGTTTATCGCCGGCGTGGTACAACTGTCGTTCCAGATTCCATTTCTCAAGAAGATCGGCATGCTGCCCAATATCCGCTTCAGCCTTAAGGACGCGGGGATGCGGCGTGTCATCAGGCAGATGGGACCGGCGGTGTTCGGTGTTTCCATCGGCCAGATCAGCATGCTCATCAACACCATCTTCGCCTCGTTTCTGGTGGCGGGCAGCGTGTCCTGGCTGTATTACGCGGACCGGTTGATGGAATTTCCCTCGGGAATGTTAGGGGTGGCATTGGGTGCGATCCTGCTGCCGTCACTTTCCAAGTGCCATGCGAATAACAACACGGCGGAATATTCCAGATTGCTGGATTGGGGCTTGCGCCTGACCATCATGCTGACGCTGCCCGCCGCGCTGGCGCTGGGTATGATCGCGGTGCCCCTATTGTCCACATTCTTTCAGCGTGGTGCGTTCGATGCACACGATGTGCTCATGACCAGTTATGCGCTGATCGGTTACAGCGTCGGGTTGATCGGTTTGATACTGGTGAAAATCCTTGCGCCGGGCTTTTATGCAAAGCAGGACATCAGGACCCCGGTGAAGATCGGCATCGTCACGCTGATCGCGACCCAGGCCATGAACGCGCTTTTTGTCGGCTGGCTCCACCACGCCGGCCTGGCCCTGTCGATCGGGCTCGGTGCCTGCCTGAATTCCTCGATCCTGTTTTATTACCTGCGCAAACACGGTATTTACCAGCCCGAGCCGGGCTGGGCGAAATTCTTCTTCAAGGTCGCTATCGCAGTGGCGGCGCTTGGGATCACGTTGTGGTTCGGCATGGGCAGCCAGCAGAGCTGGCTGAGCAGTTCGGGCTGGCCGCGCATCCTGCGCTTGTCCGAACTGGTGGCTGGCGGGGTGCTGGTTTATTTTGCAGTGTTATTTGCACTGGGTTTTCGCCCCCGGGATTTTTCCAAGTACGCGATACACTAGCGGCGGTTCTGTCGGATTATTTGTCCGCGAGTATGTGGAACTGCAAATCAAGTTTATCCTGAACTTGCAGCGCGCCGCCAAACACCGAGAGCGGGGTGATGCCAAAGTCGCTCTGCTTGAAAGACATGCTGCCTGCGACTGAAATTCCGTCCGGAACAGACTCAAATTGCGCGGGAACTTCAAAGCCGCGCGTCATGCCATGCAGCGTGATCGTGACCTTCAAATCCGGATGGCCGGCATCTGCACGGGCGACATGGATCAGCGCGTAGGGGAAATGTTTCGCGTCCAGTGTTTTGCTCAGCATGTTGTGGCGCGTGCCCTCGATGTCCCGCTGCGAAGGTTGCGTGTCGAAACCCGCCGCGTTGCGCAGTCCGGGGTCGTCCACGACGAGCGTGCCGAGCGGAACATACAGGTCGGCCACTCCCTGGCTGGGCGAGACGTAACCGGCCACATCGCGGCTGGCAATAATATGGTCATGTCCCAGGAGTGAAAGCAAGCCGGCGCGGCGAACTTTGATGGTGACGAGCGAATGGGATGAATCTACCCGCAGGATTTTTTTGCCTTGCGCCTCATACTGCCTGTAAATGGCGGCAGGAAAATTACCCGGCGCTGCCGGGCTTTCTGTCCGGATCGGTGCAAGGGTAGCGGCTGCACTGATCGCAATCCCGGTAAAGAACAGCCCGATCATGGTGGGGATTCGGTTTTCGGTATTAAGCCGAACGGACATATCAGCGGTCACTCGGTCGGGGGTGGCTCTTGCATCGCTTTGGCAACTGCTGCCCGGGTCAGATGCGGGGCGAACAGTTCGATGAAGTCGTAAGTATAACCGCGCAGGTATTCGTTCTTACGTATCGCGATTCGGGTGATACTGGGCTTGAACAGGTGTTCCGCATCGATCATGCGCAGCTGTTTGTCGCGTTCGGGGATGAATGCCATCTTCGCCAGTATGCCGATACCCAATCCCAATTCCACATAAGTCTTGATCACGTCCGCATCGATTGCGGTCAGCGCGATATTCGGCTGAATGCCGGCTGCTTCGAACGCCGCGTTGATCTTGTTGCGCCCGGCGAACGCGAAGTCGTAGGTGACGATCGGATATTTTGCCACCTTTGCCAGCGTCAGTTTCTTCTCCTCCAGCAACGGGTGGTTCAGCGGGGCAATCACGCAATGATTCCATTCATAGCAGGGCAACGTGACCAGCTCGTCATACAGCGCCAGGCTTTCGGTGGCAATGCCGATGTCGGCCTCGCCGCCCAGCACCTGCTCGGCGATCTGTGTCGGGCTGCCCTGGTGCAGGCCCAGCTTCACCCCGGGATAGCGTTTGATGAACTGCTTGACGGTGGGCGGCAGGGCGTAGCGCGCCTGGGTGTGCGTGGTGGCAATCGTCAGGCTGCCGTTGTTTTTCGAATGGAATTCCTCCGCGACCTGCTTGAGGTTGCCTGCATCGTGCAGCATACGCTGGGCGATAGACAACACAGCCTGGCCGGGCTCGGTGATGGCCACGATGCGCTTGCCGTTGCGCACGAATATCTCGATACCCAGCTCCTCCTCCAGTAGCCGGATCTGTTTGCTGATGCCGGGCTGCGAGGTATACAGCGCGTTCGCGGCCTCGGAGATATTCAATCCCTGGCGCACGATCTCGTTCAGGAATCTCAGTTGTTGCAGGTTCATGGTATCTGATCAATATAGTAAATAATTATAAGATATTAACATAAAAGTATTTAAAGATATAAGGCGTGCGACCTAGAATCCGCTCCATGAATTCTAACTGGAAATAGCACATGGACTGGATGTACACATTATCCGGCTTTCTGGTCGGGCTGATCGTCGGCATCACCGGGGTGGGTGGCGGTTCGCTGATGACGCCGCTGCTGGTGCTGCTGTTCGGCGTTTCCCCGGCTACTGCGGTCGGCACCGATCTGCTCTATGCCTCGCTGACCAAGACGCTGGGTGGTTGGGTGCACGGGCGACGCGGTACGGTGGACTGGAAGATTGTCGGATTGCTCAGTCTGGGCAGCCTGCCCGCCGCGGTGGTCACGATCGCGCTGTTGAAATATCTGGCACTGGATAAAAAGACGCTGGGCGGTCTGGTTACCGGCGTATTGAGCGTGGCCTTGATACTGACCGCTGCGGCGCTACTGTTAAAAAACAGGATCAAACAGTTCGCGCAGCGTGAGGATGGAACGGTATTCGAGTTGCATCATCGCCATTTGCCGGCTGCAACCATTATCACCGGGGCACTGCTCGGGATCATGGTGACCCTCTCCTCTGTTGGTGCCGGTGCGCTGGGGATGGCGATATTGCTGTTCTTGTATCCGCGACACGTCCCGGCCAAATTGGTTGGCACGGACATCGTGCACGCCGTACCGCTGACCGCGGTTGCCGGATTGGGTCATCTCGCGTTGGGCACGGTAGATCTGGTATTGCTGGGCAGTTTGCTGCTGGGGTCCTTGCCCGGCATCTACATTGGCAGCCACCTGAGCGCGCGAATGCCGGAAAAAGTATTGCGGCCGGTGCTGGCCACCATGCTGTTGGTCATCGGTTGCAGGATGGTGTTTGCATAACCGGCGAGGAAAAATCCAGGTAATTTTTAGAAAATTTAAAGCAAGGAAAACCACATGTACCGTTACGATAATTTTGACCACCAGATTACCGGCCAACGCATCGCGCAGTTTGGCGACCAGGTACGCCGGCGTTTGTCCGGCGAGCTTACCGAAGAAGAATTCCGCATCCTGCGCCTGCACAACGGGCTGTACCTGCAGGTCCATGCCTACATGCTGCGTGTTGCCGTGCCCTACGGTTTGCTGAGCGCTGCGCAGATGCGCATGCTGGCAACCATCTCGCGCAGGTACGACCGTGACTATGGGCATTTTTCCACCCGCCAGAATGTCCAGTTCAACTGGATCAAACTGGAGGATGCGCCGGCTATACTCGCCGATCTGGCCAGTGTGGAAATGCACGCGAACCAGACCTCCGGCAATTGCATACGCAACATCACCTGCGACGAGTTTGCCGGCGTGGCGCATGATGAAATCCTGGATCCGCGCCCCTATGCCGAGATCTTGCGCCAGTGGAG
>Ga0307376_10004859_pt1 | contig 12224 bp, 9 predicted proteins | sample TR2MG_FD_202536 | JGI IMG/M metagenome (GOLD analysis project Ga0307376, IMG submission 202536) | Soil microbial communities from Risofladan, Vaasa, Finland - TR-2 | ecosystem: Environmental > Terrestrial > Soil > Coastal area > Acid sulfate soil | place: Finland: Risofladan, Vaasa | collected... | reverse complement strand
CCGCTAAGCCGGCCCCAAATTTTCGCGCAGGCTTAGCGGTTCTGAGATGAGGATGCCTTCGCCGTCTTCCAACCGCTGCCAAAGCGAATCCGCGTCTCCATTGATCCAGGCATAGCGGCGGTTGCCGTTGGAGATGTCGCCGCTGACGGCGATCACTTCCACCGGCCGGGCCAGCTCAGGCGCCTGGACTTCCTGGCGCCAGGCGGACACCACTTGCTCTATGCCCGGTGTGAGGCGCGCCGCCTCGACGATATCCCCGTCCAGACTGCCCGATATCCGGCTGGCGGTGAGGGTTGGCGGGGAGATATAGATATCGGCCTGCAGCGTGTTCTCTAACCACTGGGCCACCGTCTGCCGGAAAGAACCGACCATGATGGAGACCCCGACGATGACGGCCACGGCAATCATCAGGGCGGCAATGGCCACGGAAGTGCGGCTTAACGATCGCCTGATATCCCGGGGCGCCAGGCGGCCGATAGGCCCCAACAGCGCCCCGCCTAGGGGCGTCAGGCGGCTCATCAGGGCGGCGGTGATGCCCGGCGTTAAAAAGGCGCAGGCGATGAGGACCATAAAGAGCCCGGCAAAAGTTATGATCAAACTCACCCCCGGCAGCCACAAGAGCAAGATGCCGGCCGCGCCTAAGACCAAAAAGAGGATCAACAGCCAGCGGGCTGCCTGGCGCGCCTTATCTTCCAGGTTTGAGCGGTACAGGCTGCTTTGGGGCACGGTGCGCCTGGCCTCCCAGGCTGGGATCAGAGCCGCCCCAATGGCCGCGCCGACCCCGACAACCAACCCCTTGACCAGCGTCCCTGCGGGCACAGCCACGCTGCGAACATTGACCACGAAGTAAAAATCATTGATGGTCTGGCTCACCAAACCGACCATACCCCGGCCGAGCAGCACCCCGGCGCCCAGGCCTAACATAGCCCCGATCAGCCCCAGGACGGCCGCTTCGACCAGGATCAGGGTGAACAGCTGGCCGCCGGTGACGCCCAGGCAACGGAGGATGCCAAACAACTTCCGGCGCTGGACGACGCTAAAAGTGACCGTGTTATAGATAAGAAACATGCCCACCACCAGGGCCAACAAGCTCAGGGCCGTCAAATTCAATCGAAAGGCCGAGGCCATTTGTTGCAGCGCGTTGGATCGGGCGGCCGCCGCTTCGATGCGCGCCCCGGCCGGTAAATAGGGCGCCAGGCTCTCCAGCTCGGCCTCGTCCTCAACCAACAGATCGATATGGCTCAGCCGGCCGACCATACCAAAAACCTCCTGGGCGGTAGCGATATCGGTGAAGAGCAACCCTTCCAGGGCCGATCGGCCGGCTTTATCTGCCGGTTCCAGGAGACCCACCAGGCGCATGGAAATTAGTTGACCACTATAATCCAGGGTGACAGAATCGCCCAGGGACAGGCCATAGCGGCCGGCCAGATCGCCGGACATGAGCAAGGTATCGGGCTCCGATAAAAAAGCTTCCAGCCCGGCGGCGGCCGATTGCTGATCTGGGCCGAGGTAGCTGCGGAAAGGCGGCTCGGCAAAGGGATCGATGCCCACCAGGCGCATGGGTTGGTCGCCGGTCATCAGGGAAAGAACGTAGCCCTCGACCACCGGCGCGGCCGGGGCGAAGCCCAGCTCCGTGCGCAAGCGGCGGTAGACGGCTTCGTCCAACCCGGCCGGCCCGCCGACAATGCGCTGGGTGGTCCGGCCGGCTACGGCGTCCGTAGACAGGCTGAAAGCGCGGCTGGCCGATCCGTTGGCCAGGTCGACCGAGACCATCATGGCCACCCCCACAGCCACGCCGGCGATCAGCAGAATATATTGCATCGGCCGGCGGCGAAAGCGGCGCCAGGCGGTCCGAAATAAGGGCCAATTGTTTGTCTGGGAGGGAATAGCTTGAGCCTGCGTCGCCTGGTTGATCGCCGGCTCACTTCTTCTTAGGAAAAATCGACGCATGATATTATTTATGCCCAAAATCCTGGCCCGCGGCTAAAGATTATTCGGCCGGCCCTCCGGCTACCAGGTGGCCATCATGGATACTGTATACCCGGTCGGCGAGGGGCACCATCTCCGGATTATGAGTGGCCATTATCAACGTTTTGCCGGCCGAGCGGGTCAGTTCCAGCAACAGGCTCAGTACCTGGTCGCCGGTTTCTTCGTCCAGGTTGCCGGTGGGCTCGTCGGCCAGCACCAGTAGGGGGTCGTGGACCAGCGCCCGGGCGATGGCCACCCGTTGTTGCTCGCCGCCGGATAGCTTATCCGGGTAAGTGCCTGCCCGGTCGGCCAGGCCAACCCGGGCCAATAATTGGTTCGCCTTCTCATTGACAATGGCCCTGTTGACGCCGGCTAGTTCCTGGGGCAAGGTGACATTCTCCAGGGCGGTCAGGGTTGGGATAAGGTTAAAAAATTGAAAGACAAAGCCGATATGATCCCGCCGGAATAGGGTCCGCTGCCGTTCGCGCAGGCGGGTAATGGTCACGCCGTTGATGGTTACATCGCCGCCGCTTGGTTTTTCGATGCCACTGATCAAGTTCAAAAGCGTGCTCTTGCCGCTGCCGCTTCTGCCCAAGAGTAAAACGAAATCACCTCGCTTGAATTCGGCCGTGAGCTGGTTCAGGACCGGCCGGCTTTGGCCGCCTTCCATGAAAGCCTTGCTCAAGCCGGCAACGTCGACCAGGGTGTCTTTTCCTTCTCCAACAGCTATTACCTTTTCCATTGCTAGGAAATATAACATGACCCCAGGAAAAATGACATGGAGCCAGGGGATGGGTTAACAACTATCTGGCCAAATCAATAGGTAAATGAGCCTAGCTAACCAATCTTGCACACCCCATATGATTGTGCTAGTATTTTGGGAATCCCTGCTGTGTGCGTGATGGGCTTCTCGAGTTGAGCCAACGCTTATGTTTTTGGGAATTAAGATACGGAGAGGGGATGTAGTAGCGCCCGCCAGGCAGAAACCTCACGATCAAGTTCCCACCTGCCAATGCAGGTCCTAACAAGGGTGCTCACACGGCACAGCGGGGCCTGTTCTTTTAAGGCGGTTCATAGCCGTCCAAGCTATTACTTTTTGATATGAACCGGTGCATTAGATATCTAAGCCTCTGATTATGGATCAGGGGCTTTTGTTTGTTGCGAGGTTGCTAGAGGCAATCAGGTATGGTTCGCGAGCGAATTTCGGACGACATATACATATTCACCAGCCGACGCTATGCCCAGGTGAAAGCCGGCGCTATCCTGACTAAGGAAGGAGCTATTCTAATCGATACGCTCTTCTACCCTGAGGAAACCAGGGCTATCAAAGAGTTTCTGGAAAAACGCCTGGAGCAGACAGTCCGCTACGTCGTCAATACCCATTATCATGCCGATCACACCTTAGGTACCTACTTGTTCCCCGAAGCCCGGGTTATTAGCCACACTCTCTGCCGTGAGTTCCTGGACACCGTCGGCCGGGAAGGCCTGGAACAGATGAAAGAGCAGTCGCCCGAACTAGAAGAAGTCGAGATCGTTTTACCAGACATGATTTTTGATACCGGTCATATTAACATCTATCTGGGCGATAAGACGGTGCGCATCTCTCCCTGCCCCGGCCACAGCCCTGATATTATTAGCGTCCTGGTTGTCAACGATCGCATCATGTTCGCCTCGGACAACATGATGCCGGTGCCGACAATTTTTGACGGCAGTTACGGCGACCTGGTTAAGACCTTGGAATCTATGCAAGCGATGAGCCTGGATTCAATTGTCCAGGGGCACGGGGAAGTGATCTTGCGGGGCGAAGTTCAGGATTTGATCGAAAGTGATTTAGCCTATCTGAACAATATCAAAAAAGCGGTGCAGGGGGTTGTGGAGAAGGGTGATCCCTTCGCCGCCTTGTCGAAGGTGACCATTGAAAGTTGTGGCAAATCCCGGATTCCTTTGAATGGCTTTGTTACCGATCTACACCAGGCTAATTTGCGCCAGCTTTACCAGGAAATGACCGGCCATTAGCAGGGGCAGCCAGGAGCTGGGCCAAACTCAGTTACTTTTCACCTGGGCCCACTACCGTTGCTTGATGGGCTGAGCAAGGTTATCTTGCCCGGGAGAATTTCGTAGACAACTTCCCTGACCGATGTGCCTAGAACTTCACCATCCGCGTGGATCGGTGTTCCGGGTTCGCTCTCCGCTCTCAACCAGGGGCTTTTGCCGGTAGTCACTTCTGGATGGTGAATATGGGTGCCTTTGATGAGTTTGGGCAGTAACGATAAAACCGTCAATTTGGGTATTTCAGGGGCAAAAACGTAATCTAATAGACCATCGTCCATCCGCGCCAGGGGAGCCATGGTGAAAATCCCGCCCGTCCGCGGCGAGTTGCAAACTGACAATAAGTAGAGGGGACCTTCATAATCGCCGCCCTCCCAGGAGATCCTCATATGCCAGGCTTTCAACTTGGTCAAAGCCCGGATCACCGCTATCACATAGCGGAGATTACCCCTTAGCCGGGTCATCTGCAGATTCTCAATGGTTACCATTGGCTCCATGGCCAAAGCGCAATTGTTGTCGAAGTAATGGACCACCCCATCCATGGTTATCCGTCCGGCATCCAATTGCCGGGTCTGCCCGTCGCAAATGACCTGGGCTGAGGTCAACAGGTCATTGGGCAGCCGGGCCATGGCATTAAAATCGTTGCCAGTACCAACTGGAAGAACTCCTAGCGGCAGCGTTTCGCCGTCTCCGGAGCGCTCGATCAGGCCGTTGACTACTTCGCTGACCGTACCATCCCCACCAGCGGCGATGACGGCATCGTAGCCCTGGTCAACGGCCTTGATCGCTTCCTGTTTTCCTCCACCGGCCCCGACGATCCTGACCAGGTCATAAGGCAGCCCCACCGAAGCAAAGGAGGCTTCTATGGCCGGTATCCTTTTTTTTGCCCGCCATCGATTGGCATACGGATTAACGATAATCTTGACTTTCATCGTTCAGACCCTCATCTTTCCAACGGCTTGTTGGCCGGGATCCTTAGTCCATTTACCCGCCACGATGTAAATGGGACTAAAATACGGCGTGTTATTCAATTGATGGGTCGTTGGTAGTAAAATGTTTACAGATCGACGAAATACGCCTCGACCGCCTGGTCTAAAAACTCTTTGGAAAGCCTGGGTTCTGTGCCTAGATAGCTACTGATATCCAGAATCTGTTCGATGATATCGCGCGGGTGATTGCCCCTTAGCTTACGATTCTTTTTAACGTAATGCTCCTGAAGAAGATAACGAGTCGCCTGCTCGTCAAAGGTAATGTTATTCTTTTCACAAAATATCTTGAAGATATCGCGATATTCGTCAAAGGTGGGGGAGATGACCTCGATTTTGTGCCGGATACGCCGCAAAAATGCTTCGTCAACCAGATCGCCCGGAGGAAGATTAGTACAAAAGACGAGCAGTACAGCGAAGGGAACTTCGATCTTCCGGCCGGTGTGAAGAGCCAGGAAATCGACGTTCTTCTCCATGGGTACGATCCAACGATTAAGTAAATCCCGAGGACGGATCTGTTGCCGGCCGAAGTCGTCAATTAGTAACATGCCGCCATTGGCCTTCATCTGGAAAGGCGCCTCATAAAACCGATTTGTGGGATCATAAATCAGGTCCAGGCCGTCCAATGTCAGCTCGCCGCCAACCATGATGACCGGTCGTTTTATCTTTATCCACCGCTTATCTTCGTTTGCCGATGAACCCAGTGGTTTCTGCCTTCCTGAGGATTGATCTTCCTTAATGGCCACATGGGTGATTTCATCATACATCTTGACAATCTGCCCATCAATATCGATGGCATAGGGAATATACATATCATTGCCCAAGATCATCTTGCCAATACCCTCGGCGATAGTCGTCTTGCCGTTGCCAGGCGGGCCGTAGAGGAAAAGAGATTTGCCGGAATTAACCGCAGGACCGATCTTTTTTACCAGGCGCTCGGAAAGTACCAGGTGAGACAAGGCCTGTTGCATCATCTGGGGATTGACGCGTAACTTTCGCTGGCCCTGAGCCACAATGGATTCGATATACTGTTCCCAGGGTATGGGTGCGATGCCAGTATAGGTGCTACGTTCCAACTGTTCCCGAGCGCGTTCGGCCCCCTTGACTGTGATGACATATTGGAAGGTCGCTGCATTAAGGCCGGTCGATCCTTTTACATCGCACATTTCTTCCCGACGCAGAAAGGACATGATCGGCTGAATGACCGTATGGAATGACAAGCCCATTTCTATTGCCAGTTCACTGCCGGTAATCTGACCTCGGAAGTACATTAGCTTCAAGGCCAGATCTGACAACACGCCGGAATCCAGCCCAGTTTCGGCCGGAGATCCAACGGGGGGTGGTTCCCATCCGTCCATGCCACTAAATGTGATCGGTGCTGCTTCTGCTATCTCCATCGTTGCGCCTCCAAGGTCTATTGGTTATGAAACGCGCCAAACTCCCGGACTGAGGTATCAAAGATAAGATTATACGGCATCTATCTTGCCTAAGCAGCCGCTTCCAACTTAATGACAATACGATCGGAGTCGGCCTTCATGGCCGTGACTTGCAGCAAATCGTTCGGTTCGAAGTTGTTTTCCATCCACTTGTGAGCGGCAGGGGAGAGAATAACCCTCACTTGGTTTTCTTGTACGAGCCGCCATATCATGCTTTTGTCGTCGCTGTCGGTACCATAATTTAGGGATATCTCCCGCGTCTCCGTGCGGTTATTGATCGCAAAGAAAGGCCAATGTTCTGGGGTCAAGTTTACAAACCCTCGCCGAATGTGCAATGGCCTGACCAGGCTGACGTAGACAAAACGCTCCAGGCTGGCAACATCGGCCGGCTGCCCAGTGGGCGTATCTTCGACCTTCAGGCGGTTTCGGGCAGGCGCCTTCTTCTTAGGTTGGCGAACTTTACCCGTCAGAAATCTCACCAGGGGCATCAAGCGGTTCAACTCATCACCACATTCGGGGATAATCTGTGCGCCCATAGTAGCTGTTATTTCCGATGACCTGCGGTGACTTATATGAATGGGGACAATCCATTTCTCTTCGCTATTGAGAAAAGCCGCTTTGCTCAAGGCTTCCTTGGTCGCTTCGACGGTCAGGTTAGCGATTGTGTCTTTGTAAATATCCTGGTAATGGGTTGCGTCCCCTGTTTCAGGATCATATTCCATTTGTTGGATGCGAACGAGCCATTCTGGCCCTAAAGCAGTCAGCAGGCCATGAAATGACTCAGGCCGGCCGTCGGCAGCCTTATAGGCTTTGTTCAAGGAACCTTTGTTGGCGATACTCAGCTTGATCTCGAGGTTCATCGGCCGGGCTGAATAGGCGATAACCAACCCTTCATCAGGTTCCTCATCCACTTTCAGGTAGACACTTTCGTTTCCCTTGTCCAGACCGTGGAGCGAATAAAGAGTCTGGGCATCCTTCGACAGACTCTCATATAAGGCGTTAATGAAATTCTCCAATTCGGATAGCGCATAATTGAGCGCCTGTTCTTCGCCGGCCCAGCCAAAAGCAGTGAAAACTGGCATTGATAGACCGTTATATCGGATTGATGACATGATTGATATCCTTAAACAAATTCTATGACTTTTGGCAGCTACCTTTTGGCATTTGCTCTATGGCATAGGCCCTTTGGCGGGTAAATTGACTCGCAGTTGCTATTAGAAAGCTACTTTGGGGAAAGATGTTCTGTAAGAAGGTGAGCTCATCGAGAACGTTCCTAATTATCGCAGCCATTCACCAGATGTCAAATTAACTAATCTGCATTATGTCAACATGAATTGTTGAGATAGTGGTTTGATCGGTTCAGCTCTGCTTTAAGTATCGACCGAAGGCCAGGGTTTATTTTATACGATACCCTTCTTCTTCATTAATGAAGATCCAGGCCACCACGGCGCCGATCTCGATTGTATCGGACAGGTATGCCTTCTTCGTGATAGCCGAGGAGCCCCGCGTATGGAGCAAGTGTTGAGAACGTTGCATTTGTTGAAAGCGCTGCTGCCACTGGGCAAAATTGATCGGCCGCAGATCTACCCAGCCTTTCCGGGCCCATTTATCGATATTCTCTGGGGTTAGGGGAACCTCATGGTAAATGCTCTCGGGGATATTGATTCGGGGTCCTCGGAGCAGGCTCCGGCCATCGGGCACCAGGACAGGGATACCGATAGATGTGATAATTGTTCTTAATGTATCCTGTGCCAACAAGAAGCTGTAGACCGTCTCGGATATCTCGCTGGCGGGGGCGGCCATGACTGCATCCAGGGTGACATAGTTCAGTTTGAGTAGATGGGCTTCATAGAGTAGTTTTGACAGTTCGGGCGGCCCGAGTTGGCCGAGAGCGACGCTATGGGAGCCTGTTTTCTTTTCGAGGCGGGCTAGTCTCTCTAACGCCGTTTGGCGGACAACGCCTGCTCGATAGCTTGGGGTCATAACACTACTATCTATTGCCCCGATGACATCGTAGCCTGTGTTGCTACCCTTGATCTCCAGGACTGCTTGTTGGGCTATTTCCTCAGGGGTCACGAACTCCATCTGGTTGATATGGGTAATTGTTTCGAACTCCCCACGCGCGAAGAAACCATTCTCGCCGGTATCCACACCGGCCATTTGCAACTTGCCAATGCGCCCAAATTGATTTTCGTCTCCCCGCAGCAGCAGCCGGCCATCCAGGGGCTGGATGGTGCTCTCAAAACGCATTTGCGGCCGGCCACGGACTTTAACAGTTCGGTAACTGACCTGGCGATAACCGATCATCGCCGCCGGCTTGATTTCCTTCACCAGGGGGCCATTGGGCGTACGAGCCATCAGAAACATCAACCCGGTGTGAGCGAAGCCGATAGCATTCTTGCGCATTAATTTGGCGCTTGGTTTGTCCTCGCTGTGAGTGTAAGGGATGTTGAGCCCCATACCGCCGGTGCCCGTGGTGCCGATTTTTAAATACAGGCGGGTGTCGATGGCGCTCATAGCCAGGTGAAGCAACTGAACGTGGCGGATGAGTTGGGCTGTTGATTGAGATATTAATAGTGAGCTAACGTTTCGACCCAGGGCCTTACCCAGGCTATCCAGACCAATCAGATCCTGGTGATCGACTATCTGGCGCAGTTGTTCCAGCAGGTCGTGGGTTTGTTTACTGAGGATCTCAACGTCCTGGTAACTGATAGCCGTCGCCGTATTGATACAATCGACGATGACATCCGGTTTGAAGCGCAATATAAGTTGGACTAGGGAAGAGCGGTTATATACTTCTTCAATGTCGCCAAAGAGGTCGTCATAGAGCTTCTCGCGGTGAGCTTCGCTGAGCATCAGACGGCGCCTGCGTTCCATGGAAAATTCATCACGTACGAAGATATCTCCCCAGGCGCCAATAAATTCAACCTGGGGAAATTCGCGGCGTATGACGTGTAAAAACTCGCGGACGTCACCCCGGTACAGACTGGCCACGATGATCCGCTCTGGCTCCAGTTCGCGGGCGATTTCGCGAACCACCTGCGCGCCAACTAAACCAGCCCCTCCCAGTACCAGAACGCTCCGATCAATATGCATCTAATTTCTCCTCAATGACTCAGGGCCAGCCCGGCGCAAGCTAGATTTTGACATCGATTTGTTGTCCCCGGTTTTACTCTAATTCCACTGCCAGGGCTACGGCTTCGCCGCCGCCAAGGCAAAGAGAGGCGATGCCTCGTTTCAGTCCTTGCCGGCGTAATGCGTGAATGAGAGTCACCAAGATACGCGCACCGCTGGCCCCAACCGGATGGCCCAGGGCGATGGCGCCGCCGTGAACATTCACTTTTTCCCACTCCCAAGCAAATCCTTTTTGGACCATTTCGACGCCGTTGGCCAATACCTGGGCAGCAAAAGCCTCATTTAACTCAATTAAATCGACATCCGCTAAAGACCATCCCAACTTCTCTAGAAGTCGGGGGATCGCCTGGGCGGGTGCGGTGAATATCCATTCCGGGTCTACGCCCGCGTGAGTATAGCCGACAATCCGGGCCAGTGGTTTTAAACCCTGGCGATTAGCCTCGGCCCGGCTGGTAATTACCAGCGCTGCCGCCCCATCATTCAAACCCGGCGCATTGCCGGCTGTCACCCGCCCATCTTTCTCAAAGGCCGGCGGCAATTTGGACAATCTTTCTACGCTAGTCGTTAATTCATAGGAACCATTATCAAAGTTGGCCCAAATTGGCTCGTCGTAATCGACAATAGTCAGGCTACCTTTGCGCCCGCGGATCTCAATAGGAATGATCTCATCCTGGAAATGCCCAGCGGCCGTGGCGATTGCCGCCTTTTCATGACTCCGAAAAGCATACTCGTCCATCTCCTCGCGGCTAACCTCGAACTTCTTGGCCACGTATTCGGCCGCATTGCCCATACCCCAATCCTGGAAGGCGCACCAGAGACTATCGTGAAGCAGCGAATCAGTTACCTGGCCATGACCGTAATGGAGGCCTTGACGCGCCTTGGGCAAAAGATAAGGCGCTTGCGACATGCTTTCCATCCCGCCGGCAATAAAAACGTCGGCCTCTCGACCGGCGATAGCGTTGGCGGCGATCATGACCGATTTGAGCCCCGAACCGCATACTTTGTTGATGGCCACGGCGCCCACGGTATCTGGCAAACCACCGTTCAGCGCTGCCTGGCGCGCTGGCGCCTGGCCTGTCCCGGAAGAGACGACCAGGCCCATGATGACTTCATAGACCGTAGCCGGATCAACCCCGGATTTTTCCAACGCCCCACTTACCGCGATGGCGCCCAACTCCGGCGCACTCAATTTTCCCAGGGCGCTCATGAATTTGCCCCCGGGTGTGCGCGCTGCGCCAAGAATTACCGCATCCTGCGTGCTTGAGCTATCACTCATTTCGCTCTCCTTGTTGGCTATAGTCGGTAACAATTTTATTTTGCCTGATAACTGGTTACCGTACAAGTGACTTTTGTCCATATCTCAGGGCCGAAAGGGCCAGGTTACCCGGTAAAATGCCACCTCATCTCGAGGCTGACCCCTATTCGCTCAACAAGATTCATGGCCGCTTCTTTGAGTTCGATCATAGAATGTTATGAAGTAGTGCCGGCTAGGCAATATGATGCACCTGGCGTACCTTCTCAACGACACTCTCCACCCGGCCTCGTATTTGCCGGCTCATGGCTGGCTCCAGGCGGATGGTTTCTTGATCGCGAAGATAGGCACCGCCATAACGACTCCGGTAGGCAATGGGCAGCTCGTCGGGCAATTCCACCCCGGCCATGATGCCAAAGGCCAGCGACCAGGAGCGGGGCACGACGCTGATATCGTAGCCTCCGCCGCCCAGGGCTAGCCAGCGGGGCGCCAAATCGGCCAGGATGCGAAACAAGGCTACATGCCCGACGGTTGTGAGTTGAAGATTGGCCAGCGGATCCAGGAAATGGGTATCGACGCCTAGTTGGGTGACGACAATATCGGCCGCAAAGCGACTCAAAAGCGGGGGAACGATTTGTTCGAACGCCCACAGATAACTCTCATCATTGATAAGGGGCGGCAAAGGAACATTGACCGAATAGCCGGCGCCGGCCGCGGCGCCAAGCTCGCTTACGAAACCGGTGCCCGGGAAAAGGGTCTGGCCGTCTTGGTGCAGGGAGATAGTCAGGACCTGGTCACTGTTATAGAAGGCTTTTTGCACGCCGTCCCCGTGATGGACGTCGATGTCGACATAGGCCACGCGTAACTCTTGGGCCAACAACCAGTGGATGGCCACGGCTGCATCGTTAAATACACAGAAGCCGGAAGCTCGATTAGAGCCGCCATGATGCAGCCCACCGCTATAACTGAAAACAACATCGGCCGCGCCATCGACCAACAATTCGGCTCCTTGCAGCGCGCTGCCAACTTTCAAGCGCTCCGAATCATACATTCCTGGAAAAACAGGGTTATCTCCCGGACCAAATCCGTATCGCCCGCCCGCCCGGTTACCTGCCAGGGTAGCCTTCTCCTGGCTCAGAGCTCGGACCGCAGCGATATATTCAACCTCATGGAAAAGCGCCAGTTCAGGCTCAGAGGCCAGGCGAGGAGGAACGACCCGTACATTTGGCAATAATAGAGCACCGTATTCAGCCAACAATTCATGGGTCCGCTGCAGGCGTTCTGGCTTAAGCGGGTGATTGAGACCATGACCGCGCCGCCAAACTTCGGCCGAGGAGAGGAAGATCGCTTCACGCACCGTGTCTCCAATTATTGTTTCAGGAGTACCTTAATCTACCA
>Ga0307376_10004856_pt1 | contig 12228 bp, 11 predicted proteins | sample TR2MG_FD_202536 | JGI IMG/M metagenome (GOLD analysis project Ga0307376, IMG submission 202536) | Soil microbial communities from Risofladan, Vaasa, Finland - TR-2 | ecosystem: Environmental > Terrestrial > Soil > Coastal area > Acid sulfate soil | place: Finland: Risofladan, Vaasa | collected... | reverse complement strand
AAGGATCGCCCCGGCCACGACCGCCGCTACGCGATCGACGCCGGCAAGCTGCAGGGCGAGCTGGGCTGGCGACCGTCGCAGACGTTCGAGAGCGGCATCGCGCAGACGGTGGACTGGTATCTTGCGCATCAGCCGTGGGTGCAGCGCGTGCTCGACGGCAGTTATCGCATGGAGCGGCTGGGGTCATGAAGGAGGAAATCGTGAGCACGACGCAGAAAGGCATCATCCTCGCCGGCGGTTCCGGCACCCGGCTGCATCCGATCACCCGCGCGGTCAGCAAGCAGCTGCTGCCGGTGTACGACAAGCCGATGATCTACTACCCGCTGGCTACGCTGATGCTGGCCGGCATCCGCCAGATCCTGATGATCAACACGCCGCTCGAGCAGGCGATGTTCCAGCGCCTGCTGGGCGACGGCTCGCAGTGGGGTCTCGACATCCAGTACGCCGTGCAGCCCTCGCCGGACGGCCTGGCGCAGGCGTTCACGATCGGCCGCGATTTCGTCGGCGGCCAGCCCAGCTGCCTGGTGCTGGGCGACAACATCTTCTACGGCGTGGGCCTGACTGAGCGGCTCCGGCGCGCCGCGTCGCGCGAACGCGGCGCGACCGTGTTCGGCTACTGGGTGAAAGATCCCGAGCGCTACGGCGTGGCCGAATTCGATGCCGCCGGCAAGGTGATCGGGCTGGAGGAAAAACCGGCCCAGCCGAAGTCGCACTACGCGGTCACCGGGCTGTATTTTTACGATGGCCGCGTCTGCGATTACGCGGCGGCCTTGAAGCCCTCCGCGCGCGGCGAGCTGGAAATCACCGACCTCAACCGCTGCTATCTCGGCGACGGTTCGCTGCACCTGGAGCAGCTCGGCCGCGGCTTCGCCTGGCTGGACACCGGCACCCACGAGTCGTTGATGGAGGCGGGCAACTACATCGAGACGATCGAGAACCGGCAGGGCCTGAAGGTGTGCTGCCCGGAGGAAATCGCGCATCTCAACGACTGGATCGACGACGAGCAACTGTTGCGCCTGGCCGTGCCGCTGGCCAAGACCGGCTACGGGCAATACCTGCAGAACCTGGTGCGCGAGGGCCACGCCCGATGAAGCTGATCGAGACCTCGCTGCCCGGCGCGCTGATCATCGAACCGCAGGTATTCGGCGACAGCCGCGGTTTCTTCTACGAGAGCTACAACAAGGGCAAGTGGCGCGACGCAGGCATCGACGCCGACTTCGTCCAGACCAACGTCTCGCGCTCGGCCCGTGGCGTGCTGCGCGGCCTGCATTACCAGTGGCCGAACCCGCAGGCCAAGCTGGTCAGCGTGATCGAGGGCGAGGTGTACGACGTGGCGGTGGATATCCGCCGCGGCTCGCCCACGTTCGGGCAGTCGGCCGCCGTGATGCTCACCGCCGACAACCATCGCCATTTCTGGGTGCCCGAAGGCTTTGCGCACGGCTTCTGCGTGCTCTCCGAATTCGCCACGTTCACCTACCAGTGCACCGCGCTGTACGACGCCAAGGCCGACGCAGGCATCCGCTGGGACGATGCCGAGCTCGCCATCGACTGGCCGCTGAGCGAACCGCTGCTGTCGGACAAGGACCGCAGGACGCCGCTACTCAAAGATGTCGCGCCCGAGCGGCTGCCGGTGTTCGTGCCATGAGGATCCTGCTGCTCGGCGCCAACGGCCAGCTTGGCCGCACGTTTCTCGATCACGGCGGCCTGGCCGCACGCGGCGAGCTGGTGGTCGCCAGCCGCGACGGCGTGCTGAGCGGTGGCGGCCGCGGCGAGATCGTGGATCTTGCCGAACCGGCCAAGCTGCCCGCGCTGCTCGATCGGGTGCAGCCTGACGTGATCGTCAACGCCGCCGCCTATACCGCGGTGGATCGCGCCGAACAGGAAGCGGCGCTGGCCACCCGCATCAACGGCGAGGCGGTCGGCGAACTCGGCAGCTGGGCGTCGGCCTATCCCGCGCTGGTGCTGCATTACTCGACCGACTACGTGTTCGATGGCGCGCAGTCGCAACCGTACGCGGTCGATGCACCCACCGCGCCGCTGGGCGCCTACGGCCGCAGCAAACTGGCCGGCGAGCAGGCGCTGCGGGACAGCGGTGCCGACCATCTGATCCTGCGCATCGCCTGGGTGTACGCCGCCACGCACGGCCAGAATTTTCTGCGCACCATGCTGCGGCTGGGTAACGAGCGCGATGAGTTGCGGGTGGTGGCCGACCAGCACGGCGCACCGACCGACACGCGGCTGGTCGTGCGCGCCAGCCTGGCGGCGCTCGATCGCTGGCTACTGGCCAATGCCGCGCAACGCCGGCAACTGATCGGCACGCATCACCTGGTCGCTAGCGGTGCCACTACCTGGCATGGCTTTGCCACGGCGATCTTCGAGCAGGCGCTGGCGCAAGGCGTGATCGCGCGGGCACCGCGGGTGATCCCGATCGGCAGCGCCGAATTCCCCACGCCGGCCCGGCGCCCTGCCTGGTCGGTGCTGGACAACAGCGGCTTCCAGCCGCACTTCGGATTTTCGCTGCCCGATTGGCGCGAGGGCCTGCACGAAGCCATCGCCCAACTCGCCCGCCAAGGCACCGCCCCCTCGTAGGAGCCCTCTCGCGGGCGACGCCTTTGGCCTGAATGTGGCATCAAAGCCAGGAGCATCGCCCGCGAGCGGGCTCCTACCCCCCCCGCCGGATGTTCCGAATCGGCCTGCACAGCACTCGCCTGCAGACAGGGGGTGCGTGTCTGGGCGATAATCCCTCGGATTTTTTCAGCCCATTCCAGATAGGTGCGATGCATGTTGATTCCCCTTGTGCTGAGCGGCGGCAGCGGCACGCGGTTATGGCCGGTATCGCGCAAAAATCTGCCCAAGCAGTTCCTGGCGCTGGCCGGCAACGGCACGCTGTTCCAGCAGACGATCGCGCGCACGCGGCAATTGCCGGAGGTGGCCGCACCGATCGTGGTAGCCAGCGAGGATCACCGTTTCCTGGCCGCCGACCAGCTGCTGGAAGCGGGCATCGAAGGCGCTACCATCGTGCTCGAACCGCTGGCGCGCAACACCGCGCCGGCGATCGCACTCGGCGCCTTGCAGGCGCTGCAGCGCGATGCCGATGCGCTGCTGCTGGTGCTGCCGGCCGATCACCTGATCGGCGATACCGCGTCGTTCACGGCGGCGGTGCAGCAGGCCGTGCCGCTGGCGCAGCAGGGCTGGCTGGTGACCTTCGGCATTCGCCCGGATCGGGCGGAAACCGGGTTCGGCTACATCCGTCGCGCCGAAGCGATCGGCGACGATGGTTACCAGGTGGAACAGTTCGTCGAGAAGCCCGACCTGGCCACGGCCGAAGCCTATCTGGCCGATGGCAGCTACGACTGGAACTCCGGCATGTTCCTGTTCAAGGCGTCGCGCTACCTGGAGGAGCTGGCCGTGCTGGCGCCGGCGATGCTGGCGGCGGTGCGCGAAGCGCATGCGAAGGCAGCCGCCGACCTGGATTTCGTGCGAATCGATCGCGATGCCTTTGCGCAGGTGTCCGACGGCTCGATCGATTACGTGGTGATGGAGAAAACCCGGCACGCCGCGGTGATCCCGGTCAGTTGCGCCTGGAGCGACATCGGCTCGTGGTCGGCGCTGTGGCTGACCGGTGACAAGGACGCCGATGGCAATCTGCGCGAAGGCGATACGCTGGCCATCGACAGCAGCAACTCGCTGCTGCGTTCGCACGATCGCCACCTGCTGGCCACGTTGGGCATCGACGACCTGATCGTGGTGACCACACCGGACGCCACCCTGGTCGCGCACCGCGATTGCGCACAGGACGTCAAGAAGGTGGTCGACCGGCTCAAGGCCGCCGGCCGCACCGAGCACTCGCTGCACCGCGTGGTGCACCGGCCGTGGGGCAGCTACGACTCGCTGGAGGCCGGCGGGCGTTTCCAGGTCAAGCGCATCGTGGTCAAGCCCGGCGCGTCGCTGAGCCTGCAGAAGCACCACCACCGCGCCGAACACTGGATCGTGGTTTCCGGCACCGCCGAAGTGACCTGCGACGACAAGGTATTCCTGCTCGGCGAAAACCAGAGCACCTACATCCCGCTCGGCTCCGTGCATCGCCTGCGCAACCCCGGCAAGCTACCGCTCGAGTTGATCGAGGTGCAGTCCGGCAGCTACCTGGGCGAGGACGACATCGTGCGTTTCGACGACGTCTACGGCCGCGCCTGAGCGCCGCCGCGACAACGACGATCGCCCAACCCACCTGCCCCATCGCCCGCCGGCCTGCCCCATCGCCCCGCCGGCCTTCCCCATCGCTCGCCCGTAGGAGCCCGCTCGCGGGCGATGCTCTTGGGCTCCGATGGGCAACATCAAGGCGAAGAGCATCGCCCGCGAGCGGGCTCCTACCGGTGGGGCGCGGGGCGGGTGAGTGAAGGCGTTTTACGGTCGAGCCAGACGGCATGCCAGTAGGGATACCCGAGCACGGAGTCAGCCAACCCGGCCCGCAGCGGATTGGCCACGATGTAACGCGCAGCGTGCCTGATGTCCTCGTCGCAGCGCAGAGCGTGGTCGTGGAAGCTGCGATCCCAGACAGATCCGTCGATCAAGCCAGACGCATGCAGCGCGCGCGAAACTCCCGCCTTGAAGCGACACATCACGTGCCCAAGAGGCTCTTCGCCAAGTGCCAGCAGGCCGTGCCAGTGGTCGGGCATCAGCACCCATGCAAGCAGCCGGGCATCGCCCCAGACATCGTTCACATGAGCGACCCGGCTGGCGATTCGCGCGCAGGCGTGATCTTCGAACACACATCGGCGCTGCCACGTCGTGGTGGTCAGCAGGTAGACCTGGCCCGGCAGCGAGACCCGCCCATGACGCAAGGCGGAACGACCGGTTGGCGGAAAGATCGGCATGCCGACAGCATGCCCGTGTGCACAGCCACAAAACTGTCAGCCCACACCACCGGAAGCCGTAGGAGCCCGCTCGCGGGCGATGCTCTTGGCGCCGATGCCAGATTCAGGCCAAGAGCATCGCCCGCGAGCGGGCTCCTACAACGGTGAGGGGCGGCGGCGCATCGCCCGCGAGCGGGCTCCTACAACGGTGAGGGGCGGCGGCGCATCGCCCGCGAGCGGGCTCCTACAACGGTGAGGGGCGGCGGCGTATCGCCCGCGAGCGGGCTCCTACAACGGTGAGGGGCGGCGGCGTGTCGCTCGCGATGGCGTCCGGTGCGGATGGGATCAGGCGGGTGGGCTGCCGATCAGGGCGCTCAGTTCGGCGGTCTTCGCCGCCAGCAGCGTCGGATCGCCACGGGTCTCCACGTTGAGGCGAAGCAGCGGTTCGGTGTTGGACGAGCGCAGGTTGAAGCGCCACTGGTCGAACGCCGCGCTCACGCCGTCGACGTGCTCGATCTGCGGCTGCCGGTCCGCATAGAACGCCATCACGCGCGCCACCGTGGCAGCGGCATCGTCCACGCGGAAGTTGATCTCGCCGCTGCACGGATACGCTTGCATGCGCTGCTCCAGCATCGCGGCCAGCGGCGTGCCGGTGGTGCATACGCGCTCGGCCACCAGCAGCCAGGGAATCATGCCGGAGTCGCAATAGGCAAAGTCGCGGAAGTAGTGATGCGCGCTCATCTCGCCGCCGTAGACGGCGTCCTCGGCGCGCATGCGTTCCTTGATGAAGGCGTGGCCGGTCTTGCTTTCGATCGCCACGCCGCCGGCCGCGTGCACCATGTCGATGGTGTTCCAGGTGAGTCGCGGGTCGTGGATGATCTTCGCGCCGGGGTTCTTCTCCAGCAACTGCGCCGCGAGCAGGCCGACGATGTAATAGCCCTCGATGAAGCGGCCCGCCGCGTCGAACAGGAAACAGCGGTCGAAATCGCCGTCCCAGGCGATGCCGAAGTCGGCGCCCGCATCGATCACCGCCTGCGCCGTGGCGTCGCGGTTTTCGGTCAGCAGCGGGTTGGGAATGCCGTTGGGGAAACGGCCGTCCGGCGCGTGGTGGATGCGCACGAACTCGAATGGCAGATGCGGCGCCAACAGGTCGACCACCGCGCCGGCGCCGCCGTTGCCGGCGTTCACCACGATCTTCAGCGGTCGCAGCGCCGCGATGTCGATGTAGCCCAGCAAATGCGCGATGTAGGCGGACTTGTCGTGGTCGCGCGCGATTGTGCCCGGCGTCGCGGCCGGCGCGCCGAAGGCGTTCGCCTCCACCTGCCGTTCGATCTCGCGCAGGCCGGTGTCGCCGCTGATCGGCCGGGAACCCTCGCGCACCAGCTTCATGCCGTTGTAGTCGATCGGGTTGTGGCTGGCGGTGACCATGATGCCGCCGGCCACCCGGCGATGCGCGGTATGGAAATAGACTTCCTCGGTGCCGCACAGGCCGATGTCGATCACGTCGCAGCCGCCTTCGTTGAGGCCGCGGCTGACCGCCGCGGCCAGCGCCGGGCTGTCGAGGCGGATGTCGTAGCCGACCACGACGGCGCCGGCACCGACCGTTTCGGCGAAGGCGCGACCGATGCGCCAGGCAATATCGGGATTGAGTTCGTCGGGGAGCCGGCCGCGGATGTCGTAGGCCTTGAAGCATTTCATGCGAGAGTCGTTCCTTCGTGTCGATCGGCAGGATTGTCGCCGGAAGCGGCGGCGGCGCGCATCAGTGACGGCGCATATGGCGCAGGTGTCGCCACACGTACAGCGCAATGCCAACGAGGATCACCGCGCCGATCAGCGCGTCGAAGCGGTGAAAATACACGCCCAGCGTGTTCCAGTGCTGGCCCAGCTTGAGCCCGATCCAGGCCAGCCCCCAGCACCAGATCAGCGAGCCGAGGAAGGTGTACGCGGTGAACCGCCACAGCGGCATGCGCGCCACCCCGGCGGGAAACGCGATGAACGTGCGCACCACCGGCAGCAGCCGACCGACGAAGATGGTGATGTCGCCGTGGCGCTGGAACCAGCGGTCGGCCAGATCCAGGTCGTGATGCGAGATCAGCACGTACCTGCCGTAGCGCTCCACCAGCGGACGCCCGCCCCAGGCGCCCAGCGCATAGGCCAGCCAGGAGCCCAGCACGCAGCCGACCGCACCGGCCACCGCCACCAGCCACAGCACCAGCGTGCCGGTGGACACCAGGTAGCCGGAGAACGGCATGATGATCTCCGACGGCAGCGGAATGCAGGCGCTCTCGATCGCCATCAACAGCACGATGCCCGCGTAGCGCCAACTCGAAATCACGGCAATCACGAAGCCGGCGAGCAGGCCGATCAGTTTTTCCATCATTCCACTGTCACCGATTTGGCCAGGTTGCGCGGCTGATCGACGTCGGTGCCGCGCAGCACGGCGACGTGGTAGGCCAGCAGTTGCAGCGGCACGGTGAATACCGCCGGTGCGATGAAGCTGCCGCCGGACTCCACCCGCAGCATGGCGCCGTAGGTGGCCATGTCGTCCATGCCGGCGGCGCCATCGGCGAACACGATCAGGCGCCCGCCGCGGGCGCGCACTTCCTGCAGGTTGGACTTGAGCTTGTCCAGCAGCGGGCCGTTCGGCGCCACCGCCACCACCGGCATCTCCTCGTCCACCAGCGCCAGCGGGCCGTGCTTGAGTTCGCCGGCCGGATACGCCTCGGCATGGATGTAGGAAATTTCCTTGAGCTTGAGCGAGCCTTCCAGCGCCACCGGATACTGCACGCCACGACCGAGGAACAGCGCGTGTTGGTGATGGATGAATTCACCGGCCAATTCGATGATCGCCGGCTCCAGCTGCAACGCATTCTCGATCGCCCGCGGCAGATGCTGCAGCTCGGCGCACAACGCGGCGTAGCGCTGCGGATCGAGCCCGTTGCGACGGGCCAGATCCAGCGCCAGCAGCGCCAAGCCGGCAAGCTGGGTGGTGAACGCCTTGGTCGAAGCCACGCCGATCTCCGGGCCGGCGCGGGTCATCAGCTTGAGATCCGCCTCGCGCACCAGCGAGGACTCCGGCACGTTGCAGATCACCAGCGTGCCCAGATAACCGCGACGGTGCGACTCGCGCAGGGCAGCCAGGGTGTCGGCGGTTTCGCCGGACTGCGAGATCGCCACGAACAGCGTGTCGGCCGGCACCACTGCCTCGCGATAGCGGTATTCGCTGGCCACCTCGACGCTGACCGGCAGCCGCGCGAACTCCTCGATCCAGTATTTGGCGACCAGGCCGGCGTGATAACTGGTGCCGCAGGCGACGATGTGCAAGCCGCGCGTGCGCTGCAGCATCACCTCGCTGTCGATGCCGAAGATGTTCGGCAGCACGCCACGCGGACCGATGCGCGATTCCAGCGTGTCGGCCACCGCACGCGGCTGCTCGAAGATTTCCTTCTGCATGTAGTGGCGGTATTCGCCGCGCTCGACCGCGTCGGTGGACAATTCGCTCTCGTACACCGCGCGCTCGACCGGATGCCCATCGAGGCCGTAGACCTGCACGCTGTCGCGGCTGATCTCGACCACGTCGCCCTCGTCGAGGTAGATCATCTTGTTGGTGACCTGGATCAGCGCCTGCGCATCCGAACCGAGGAAGTTCTCGCCGATGCCCACACCGACCAGCAGCGGCGCACCACGGCGCGCGCCGACCACTTTGCCGGGCTCGTCGCTGCTGATCACCGCGATCGCATAGGCGCCTTCCAGCTCGCGCACGGTGGTCATCACCGCCTCGCGCAGATGCATGCCCTGACCGATGCGCTCGTCGATCAGCGCCGCCATTACCTCGGTATCGGTTTGCGAAGTGAAGACACGCCCGCGCGCCTGCAGCTCGGCCCGCAGGCTGACATGATTCTCGATGATGCCGTTATGCACGATGGCGACCCGGCCGGCCACATGCGGATGCGCGTTGGCCTCGTTCGGCACGCCATGCGTGGCCCAGCGCGTATGCGCGATGCCGGTGCCGCCGGGAAACGGATCGGCAAGGTAGAGCGCTTCCATCTCGCGCACCTTGCCCTTGGCGCGCACGCGCCGGATGGTGCCCTTGTCCAGCACGGCCACGCCGGATGAATCATAGCCGCGGTATTCCAGCGCCTTGAGTCCGACAATCAGCAGCGCAGCGACGTCGCGCTGGGCAGCGGCGGCAACGATTCCACACATGATGAAGGCTCCTATGCTGGATGTACGGGCGAGGACCCGCCACGGGGCGAGCATGGTGGCGGGGCCACATGTCCGCAAGCTTTCGTGGTGCGCGTAATCACACCAACAGCGGAGCGGTAGGAGCCCACCCTGTGGGCGAAAATGCACCGAACAAAGACATCGCGCACAAGGTACGCTCCTACATGCCGAATGTCAGTTCACCTTGCGCCGCAGGTAGTTCAGCAGGTCGATGCGGGTGATCAGGCCGAGAAACTGTTCGCCGTCCATCACGATCGCCACGTGGCCGCGCTCGAACACCGCCAGCAGCGCCTCGATCGGCTCGCTCACCGCGAGCATATGCAGGTTTGTCATCATCGCGGTGGAAACCGGGTCGCGGAAGCGCGTCTCGTCGGCATGCACATGCATCAGCACGTCCGACTCGTCGACGATGCCGACCAGCTTGTGGCCATCCATCACCGGCAACTGCGACACGTCGTACAGCTTCATGCGGGTGTAGGCGGTGATCAGCAATTCGTTGGGGCCGATCACCACAGTGTCGCGCTGGGCGAACGGGCGCAGCAGCAGGTCGCGCAGGTCGCCGTGCTGCTGACGTTCGAGGAAGCCGTTGTCGAGCATCCAGTAGTCGTTGTACTGCTTGGACAGGTACTTGTTGCCGGTGTCGCAGACCAGCGTCACCACCCGCTTGGCGCGGCTCTGCTCGCGGCAATATTTCAACGCCGCCGCCACCAGCGTGCCGGTGGAGGAGCCACCCAGCATGCCCTCCTTCGCCAGCAGCTCGCGGGCGGTGAGAAAGCTCTCCTTGTCGGTGATCGCATAGGCTTTCTTCACCCGGCTGAAGTCGCTGATCGAGGGCAGGAAATCCTCGCCGATACCTTCGACCATCCAGCTGGCGGACTTGGTCGAAAGCGTGCCCTCGTTGATGTATTGGGCCAGGATCGAGCCGACCGGGTCGGCCAGGATCATCTCGGTGGCCGGCGAATGCTCGGCGAAATACCGCGACAACCCGCTCAGCGTGCCGGACGAGCCACAGCCGACCACCACCGCATCGACCTTGCCGTCCATCTGTTCGAGGATCTCCGGCCCGGTGGTTTCGTAATGCGCGCGCGGGTTGTCGGGATTGCCGAACTGGTTGATGAAATAGGCGCCGGGCGTTTCGCGCGCGATGCGCTCGGCCATGTCCTGGTAATACTCCGGATGGCCCTTGGCCACGTCGGAACGGGTCAGCACCACTTCGGCGCCCATCGCCTTGAGATTGAAGATCTTCTCGCGGCTCATCTTGTCCGGCACCACCAGCACCAGGCGATAGCCCTTCTGCTGTGCGACCAGCGCCAGGCCCAGGCCGGTATTGCCGGCGGTGCCTTCCACCAGGGTATCGCCCGGCTTGATCCGGCCGGCTTTTTCGGCGCCCTCGATCATCGACAGGCCGATGCGATCCTTGATGGAGCCGCCGGGGTTGGCGCTCTCGAGCTTGAGGAACAGCTCGCAGGCGCCGGTATCAAGGCGCTGCGCGCGCACCATCGGAGTATGTCCGATCAGTTCAAGCACACTCTGGTGGACCGTCATGGGAACTCCGTGGATGGGGCGGCGGGGCTTCGGCGCGGCGTGCGATACCGGCAAGCCGCCATGATAACCGAGCCACCCGGCGGCACGCTTTCGCAGGCCCGAAAGCACTGCGGCCCCGGACCCTTCCCGCTGCAACGGAGAAAGGCCGGGACCGCGCTTCATTTGAAACCGCAAGCTTCAGTGGATGAGGTGCGCTCGATCTGCCCACATGCGTTCCAGGCGCGCCTTGGCCAGCAGCTTCTCCTTCTTCATGCCGGCCAGGGTGACGTCATCGATGGGCAGCACGCCGATGTCGGCGTCATGCACCTTGCTGTCGAGCTGCCTGTGATGCTGATACAACCGGCGGAATTCGGCGTCCGCGTTCATCAATGCCTCGACATCCTCACGCTGCTGGTTTTCAAACATGATTTGACCTCCTCGCGAATGAACTGGCGCACGCCATGTCGCGCTGGCGCGCGCCGACGGTTGAACACATGCGAACACCCGCGACCCACGCCGGGATTCCGGAACGCAGGTGGCATTGTGCGGGGGGGATGGACGCATGGTTCAGGTCAGTAACCCGTGACGCAGGAATGCTTCACGGTGACTTGACCCTACTCTCCCCGGCAGGGCGGTGCAAGCCCGTTTGCGGGTTATGCGAAGGCGGTCAGGAAGTTGAACAAAAATCTGCAGAAACAGCATTTTACATTCGCATAACCAACCCTGCGGGAACCCGCGCCGGAGCCCCCTGCCTGCTCCAGCGGCTGGCCCCTGAATGCCACCCCGTGCGGCGCGAAACGCCGCTCAGGGACGCCTGGGGCGCTTCGGTTTTTCGTGCCTGTTCTTTTCGTGCTTGTCCGGAGCCGTCTTGGTGGACGCCTTGTCCTGCAACTCCGATCGCATGGCCTTGGCAGCCTGTGCGGCGAGCGCCGCTTCGTGACGGGCCGCCCTGGCCACCCTGCTCTGCGCCGCGGCCAGCTTCTTCGCGCGTTCCGCTTCGGCACGCGCCTGTTCGGCCGCCTGCGAGTACGCCTGCCCCTGCTGCTGCAAACGGGCGGATTCTTCCAGCGCCATCTGGTACTGCATGCGCTGACGTTCCAGCTCACGACGCGCGAGCTGAGCCTCGCGCCGGCTGTTGGCGAGCAGGATCTGGTCGTGCTCGTGATCAAGCTGAACCAGCTTCACCTGGGCGTCCTGCAATTGCGCGGCGACCTTGGCCAGGTCCACCCGCCGTTCCGCCAGATACAGGGCATGCGCACGCTCGTGCGAACCCGCCTGCGCCAACCGGGCGATCGCATCGCGCGCACGCGCCTGTTCGGCCTGGGCGTAACCGCCCATGACCGGATCGTTGGCGAGCTGGTCGAGGCTGCTGGTCAGGCGAGTGATGTCGATATCGTCCTGCCGGGCATGCACCGTCCCGAGGGCGGCCAAGGCCAGCGCGAATCCGGCAAGAACCACAGTGGCTCGTTTCATGGCTGACCTCCCGATGAGGCCGGTGCAGGCGACTGACCCGCGTCTGACGGTTGATCTGATTGTTGGTCCGGCTGTTGGCCGGTGCCCGGCAGGGTCTGGAACCCGGCGGCCGGCGCCGGCACGGCTATCGCGGACGAAGCCGGTGCCGGCATAT
>Ga0307376_10004854_pt1 | contig 12229 bp, 14 predicted proteins | sample TR2MG_FD_202536 | JGI IMG/M metagenome (GOLD analysis project Ga0307376, IMG submission 202536) | Soil microbial communities from Risofladan, Vaasa, Finland - TR-2 | ecosystem: Environmental > Terrestrial > Soil > Coastal area > Acid sulfate soil | place: Finland: Risofladan, Vaasa | collected... | reverse complement strand
CAGTCGTGAACACCGAGCTCGCACCGTGCAGGTACGGGCACTTCCCGGACGCAACACCAGAACTTGACTCGAAGGCATAACCAACTGCGTTGTTCAACACGACGCCGAGAACATCGGTGTCAGTGTCCGTGGCAGCAATCGCCACACCGCTGGTGCCCACAGAAACCACCGAACCCGCCAGCAGACCCTTAGGGGTGTCCGTGCTGAGACGCGTGTTCGCTAGCTTCTGATTATTCCCAACCGTGTTGTTCTGAGTGAGGTCAGCATCATTCAGATTCATCAGCGTGTTGAGGTTACCGCGCGACAGAACATTCATTCCTCTGTCAGGGACGATGCCACTTGCTTCTCCGATCATGCGAAGCCTCCTGTTTTTTCACCCAATCCCCAACCAGGGCGGGTATTCGTTCACATACGCCCCCCTTGCGGGGGACGTGGAGTTCTATCTACTGCTGAAAGAGGTGATTGATATCCGGCGGCGTGTTCGACATCAGAATCGAGTCCAGATTGACGTTACCGCTGTCACTCGCTTCCTTCTTCACCATGCCACCCAACTTGGCGGCACCCTTCTTACCGGCGGAAGGACTCACATTGTTGAAGATCTGAGCGAGAAGAGTGTCGTTGGCATCCTTGCCTTTGCCCTCTTCGTCTTCACCGAAGGTGATCTCATCATCATCCTTCTTCTCATCGTCATCAGCATCATCCTTCTTCTCATCGTCATCAGCATCGTCCTCTTCCTTCTTTTCGTCCACAGCCGGAGTCTTAGAGGTTTCAGACGCAGCAGGAGCACCCTCTTCCGCATTTTCATCGGAAGCATCGCTGGTGTTCATACCGGCGACGATCTCCTGAGCAAGCACAAGAGCCATAGATGCCAGCTTCTTCTGAAGGAATTCAGGAAGTTTGTCATCCTTGGCACCCTTAGCATCCTTCTTCTCATCATTGATCTTCTGAAGGGCTGGGGGCAGTACGCCTTTCTTGGCAACATCCTTGTCAGAGTCAGAATCGGCGTTCTCATCAGGCTTGTCGCAAGCCTCTGCCTCTGCGGGTGCGTCAGCGACGGCTTCGGTAGCCTCTTCAGCTACTTCCTCGGCCTCACCGGCGATCTTGCGCGCCAACTTCTCTTGACGGGAAAGCGTGCCGTTCAGACACTCATCCGGCATGTGCATGAAAGCTGCGGCCTGCTGCTCGATGACCTGCTTGGATTCACCGGGGAGCATGCGCTGCGATGCCACGATAGCGCGTACGGCCTTTTCCTCAAGCCTGCGCACGTTGGCAATGGCTTCGGTGGCAGCATACTTGCTCTTGTCGATGAGAGGGGCATGGCCCGTCTCTTCGCGCTTGCTGTCATCCGATGCCGGGTTCTTCATGTTGGGATCTTCAGCCCACGCAGAAGGATCGCCCTTGGCATACTCACCAATTGTGGGATCATTCTTCTCGTGACCCGTGTCATTCATGTTGTAAGAGTCATTGTCGATACCGGAGCCCTTACTCTCCTTAGTCTCGCCGCGGCCCCTTACCGTGAGATCCTCAGCGACGCGTGAAGTCAGTCGTTGCCTCATGTTTTTCCTCCTGTGATCCTGTTCGGGAAGTCTCCCGCACGGGGAGCCGGACCATACCTTTCGACTAGTAATTTTGTCGCATGAATAGATTATTAATCTTAGCCCTTAGTTTTCGCTCCGCGGGTCGACGGATTTTGCACTCTGTTCAGGATTCCAGCCCACTTCAGAAGCTTCTTAGATTCCGTCTTGGATGGTCTCCTGCCCATTTCCACTATCATCTCGGTGAAGAACCTGCGGGCGTTCCCGTCCGATGCGAGCCTTACATTACTAAGAGCCTTGACCGCATCAGCACCAACACGTTCCTTAGACACCTTTCCGTCCACGTACCATAGGATTCCGAGCACATCGTCCCTTGAGTAACCATATCGGCTCATCCGACTCCACTCATCGAGGTTGGTCATAATAAGCATCGCGTTAGCGAGCCTCTCGCCCACCTCATCAGATGCCTGCTTCACCATAGACATGAACGACGCTTCTTTCACAAGGCTGTCATTCGACGCAAGGTCAGATTCCGCTGGCCTCTTATCGGGGGGCGTAGCCACCTGTGCCGCGCCATCCATGAGGTCACGGCGTATATCATTAAGGACGAGCCGCTTAAGCATGTCCTTGACTTCCTTAACCGTAGCATCTTGGGCAGGTTCCTCAACTTGAGGTTGAGGGGGCGCATCTGGCGCACCGCCCGGGGCAGCACCTCCACCACCAAGACCAAGTCCCGCATCATCTGCAGGGGGTGCTTCACCCTCCGCAGGAGGCGGGGCATCAGTCTCAAGAGGCTTTTCCGTGTCGGCAGGGGCTTCAGGGAACCTGGAGTCATCCGCAGGCGGAGCTGGTGCCTCTACGGGAGGAGCGTCCGGTGCCGGCTCTGCAGACTCAATTTCAGTAACTATCTCGTTCGCAACCATCTCTGCTGCCGCCTTCACGTACATACCGTCCATCTTCACGAAATTTGGCACCGCGAAGGCACGCGTAAACTTCTCAGACAGATCAAAGTCAGGCTCAACAAGGTTACGGAGTACTGCACCGCCGAAGGCTGGCTTGCGTACCCAACTCGCATCGATGAACTTGCAGCTGTCAGGATCCTCTATACGCCCACATAGCTCAGCGACTATGCGCCGGACGCCGTTAGGATCGTAGAAGAAATTGCGCTTGAAGAAGCGCACATGCTGGCAAGCATTCGACTCATCTTCAGCGATTTTGCCACACTGGCTGCACTGTGAGTATTTTATTAGGCAGTTGTGCACCGCAGCGTCGTTCACAGCGTAAGACTCATCCTCTTCCACCGAGAAGTTATACACCGTACCGGCATAATAAATGTGACTGACTGAGGTGACCGGGCACAACACATAGTTCTTGTAGAAGACGACACTTTCCTGCTTTGCGACCTCAAGATTGGCTTTCCTATACTCCTTGTTCTTATAAGAAGCGACCTTCATAGAGAAACTCTTGTACACCGACACCGTTTCCTGCCATCCAGCCGTCTTCTTCTTGCCAGATGGTTTCCGGTATACTTTCTCCCGAGCGTTAGCTATGCCATTCCTCAAAAGCAACAGGTGCATTTGGTTAATCAAATCCGAAGAGACAGAGGAGTATATCAAGGACCCTGTCTTCTCATAAAAACACCCATCCGTATCAAACATTCCCTCGATAACACGCATCTGCTTACCCTTCGGAAGCTGCATGATCTCTTGGGACAGGCACTTATTCCAAGCACCCTCGCCAACATTCTCGTAAAGGAACGAAGCCAGCCGTTTGTCGTACACGTTTATGTAATGCCCGTTTCGCTCTGGGACTATCTTGTCCGTTACCGTAGTCCCTTCAGGGCACACCCTGCCGATGATTTCCTTTGTGCTGTCTATGAGTTCAGTCTCAGACACACCAAAACAGAACCCGACATACGCAGGGTAATCCTTCTTGCCGCCTTCCCACTGCCATCCTGTATAACCGTCCCCGGCATAACGTCCTACAAGCGTACACAAATCCTCTGTGTACTCTTCATTATCTTTGACCTCTGTGGGGTACACCTTCGCGATATAGTCGCCCTTCTTAACCTCAGATATAGGCAGAAAAGAAAGGTCATACTCATAACCGTCTTTATCCCGACCGCAGTTTACCTTTACGTCCCCCCGTACCTTACTCGACCACATACACACGCTCTGATCCCTATCGATCCTGCACACTTGTTTTGTGTACGTGCATCTTACGGAATCCTTACGGGCCACAAGTATAGGATGCTCACCCGTAAGACGTAGGGGTTCATTGGCCCCCACATAATCAACGGAGTACAGGGGCATAGCCTTAACAGGCATCTGGAAAAGTTTCGTGACGGGCTTGGAAGACCCTGTGTGGGTCAGCACGATATCACCCTCTTGTATCCGCTCTATGGGTCTCAAGGATCCATCAGACATCACTATAGGGGTACCAGCAAGGCCACAGCCCATACTGGTGGCATTATATTCACCAGAGGTGATCTTCTGAATGAGATCCTCATGCTTGCGATTCGTGGCAATGAGGATGTCAACATACAGAGTCATCAGATCCTTGCCATCCGTACCTTTCATAAAAGGAACTTCACGCAAGGCAACGTCCACGACTTTACCCTTTGACAACTCAGGGATCTGCACGTGTTCGACGTAATTGTTCGCGCCGAGGAACGACCTGTGGCACGCACGTAACATCTCACGCTCCCACGAATCGCCGTTGTTGTTGACGAAAATCGAGTATTCGGGCTTTATGAAGTAGTTCGAGTTCTTGTCATCCGGATCGGCGAGATCCGTATCGACAGAGGCAATGATGGTAACGTGACTGAGAAGCCATTTCGCCGGGTCAAAGGTAGCGATAACATTCTTGGCCACCTTCACTCTTCCCGCCGGAACGACCTTATCAACCCATTTGCCCACATCGACAATTGGGGTCGCTACAGTCGCGTTTCCATATTTCAACATCGCCATAAGCTATTTCCCCTTGCGCTGCTTGTCCCACCAGGCCTGCGGCTTGGCCTGCAGGCCGTGCTCGTTGGCGTACTCGACGAGATCGTCGTGCCACTTCCTCTTGTCGCGGCCCAGGAAGCCCGACTCCTGCATGTCCTGGACATCATCGTCCCACCACTCTATGATGGAGTTGCCCCTCTTGTCTTCGAGGCCCACGAAGGCGCGATCCCTCTCGAACCACGTATCCATCTTGGTGTTGTTGATGTCCCACTTCTGAGTGGCAGCCGCATACACTCTCCGCACCGCTCCGCGCAAAAATGAGTCTGAACACTTGGAGGAGTACTTCGGGTAAATCGACTGGTAAGTGCACACATCACTCATACCGCTAACTCTGCACTCAAGCACATCTGCGGCAAGAACGTCAACCACATCGGAGGCAAACTTTTCAGCGATGGAGGAGGCCATCGACTGCAGTTCTTCCGACGCGCTTTTGGTCATGCTCCTCAGATTCTCCTTAAGGGTGCCCGTCGACTTGTCCGAGCGATCCTTGTCGTAGCTGTCGTAGCCAGTATCATCCGACATGGCCGTTGCTCCCGTGAACCTGGTCACAAGAATAAGATCCTCCGGAGCAAGCCTCTGGTTGCCTCCGACAGGGAACTCGACATCTACCTTCTGTATACCAGGGTGCACGTGCGTCACGACGCCGACGTAAGGAGATACGTGAGCCTCGCCTATGTACCAGCGCACCTGGTCACCCGGGCGTAGTGCCTCGGGTGCTGCTGACGGATTCGGGAAGAGTCCCGGCATCTGGGCCCCCTCTGGGCTATGCGTCCTTCTTGACGGCGTACGGGAGAGACGCTGCGGTCTTCCCTACGACGCCTGCCACTTCCTTGGAGAGGTCGGTGTCGAACTCCTTCATGTAGGGCTCGTCCTTATCCGTCTCCGGCGCACCAGCATGGAACGCCTTCTGCATGAATGCCTCGTCTGGGTCAGACTGTAAAACGGCAGCATCCTTCTCGCCGCTCAAATAGTCAGACACACAGTCCAGCTGGAACGCAATGCGGAACAGATCGAGGTCGCCCTTTTCGCGAGCTTCCTTCTCAACCATCCCGGCGATCTCATCAATCGATCCAACCACTGATGTGTCTGCGGACTCAACCTCGGAAGTTTCAGCAACCTCAGCACCTTCAGTAGCCTCGGTAGTCTCAACGGCTTCGGGCGCTTCTGCGCCCTCTGTCTCAGGGGCTTCGACCGCAACCTTCGCGCATGCCTCCACCTCATCGCTGCCGTCCTCGTCGCCCAAGAGCACTTTCAGCGCATCCAACTTCTTGCTCAAAGTATTTGCTTCCTTGCGAAGCATTTCCTTATCCATACCGACCTCCTTCGGTGACACTGATTTTTCCTTACGGGATCCACCACCTACATCACTCACAGTGATGGGTATTGATTCGATGAGAGTGTCTATGTCGGCAGCCTGCTTTTCAGCGGCAGGAGCCTTCAAAGCATCGTGATATCTGGGGTAATGCTTCTTGAGCATCTCTGAGGCCTTATCGGTCAACGGATAGGGATATCCCATGACCGACTTGTTGTCGTAAGCCCATACAAACGATGATGTGAGAACATCAGCAAAGGCATCATCACCCAACTTGCCCATGAACTCATTCACCCACTGCTGCGGAAGGGCAGTATCGTAGGTCTTGATCAGGCCTTTTCTCTTGGCCTCCTCTGCAAGATCTCCCTTAGTCGCGGCTTCCTTTGGTGTCTTCTTCGGTGCGGGCTTGGTGCCCTTCATCTGATCCAGTATCAACTTCTGGCTGTTCGCACCCACCCGGCCCTGGTACTTACCACCACCCATGGAATACAACGCCTTTGATAAGGCATCCTCCATGGCAACATCACCATCGTACTTCTCCAACATAGGATCGATGAGAGACTTAGCTTCCTTGACGATGATACTGATATCGTCGTCAGTCAAGTCACCCTCGGTTCGCGGCATGATAACATCGTCTTGAGGCAGGTCACCGCGAGGAACGCGCTCTTGAACGATAGTCCTACCGTTCTCATTGCGGAAAAGGCCTCGTGCACCGTGCTCCACCTGAGGGTGGCTCTCCAGTACGCTCTTGACCTTCTTCTCAGCGGGCTTGACCTCTTTCTTGCTCTTCTGCTTGGCCATAGTCTATTCCTCGGCACGGTACGCGCCAGGTCACTGTTTTCGAGAAAGGCACAGTATTAACAGGATATTACGACCCCGTTATTCAGTCATCATTCGGGCTGGCAAGGAAACCATCAAGAACGTTCTCGAAAGAAGCGAATCGAGCACTTTCGTAGAACGAATAAGTTGCGGCCCTCTCCATGTTGTTCTTGAACACTTCCAGCTTACCTCGGAGTTCCATGGCCTCCTTCTGCATCTCAACCAAAGCCTTCAGGAAATCCTCACTGTAATACTGCATCTGGATCTTGTCGGTGCTCGTGAAGTCACTAAGAGACTTGATCACACCTTCAATTATCGATATCTGCCTTGTGAGCTCGCGTGGCACCTTATTGTTCGCCATCTTGCTACGCCCCTCTCGTCTGCGGTTTCCGCTCGTTTATTGCGCCTGTTCCCCTATATTCCTGCATATACCCACGCATCAGCGGCTTGCGAGTGTCTGGATTCCACTTACGCTGATGAGTTCTCTTTCTCCTTGGTGCCCTCTGATCTGGACTGGCAGTAGGCCTCGGCGGCTCTTCCGTCTGCCCGGGCACCATTGGTGCTCCTGGCTTGCCATTACCTTGAGTCTCCTCTTGCAGGTCACTCTCAAATTCTTCAGCGGTTTCTGGCTCTATGGGCTTACCTTCAACATCAAACTTGTTGACCAAAGCACGCCTTTTCGGCTCTACATTGGCCGCCACTTCCCTCAAGTAATCCGAGACCTTACTAAGCATTCTTCTTCCTCACCACAGTCTTCTTTGTGGTCTTTGGGGTCAGAGATGCAGCAGTCCTCTCTGCGACGGCATCCAGCTTGGCGGGATCTGCCATCAGAGTCCTGACAACCTTGTTGAGTGCGGCCTGCCTCTCTGGTGTCAAACCGGCGGCCGAAAATCTGCCCATAGGGGGAGCACCCCCAAGCCCTCCGCCGAGTCCGCCCTCTTCCTGGCCGGGTGGTTGCGGGACTTCTTCAAGACTCAAATAATCGGCAATACGCTGCGGTATGTTGTAGCGTTCAGCCATACTGTTTGCTGCGGCTTGGTATATGCCGACCATGAACTGGTTGAAGGCCGGATCATTCGTCGTAAAGAGGTCGGCCTCGACCTTGCGGCGCGTGGATACAGGGTCGATGTTCATCATCTCAAGGATGACATCCACAGACACACTACCCTTATTGAACAGCTGCATAGCCTGATCAAAGAAGGAATCGTTGTCCCGTATGGCCAGGCGCGTGAAGCTCAAGCGCGGATACAGCAGACGCTCGCGGCCGTACTTATCCTTCTCGACAAATCCCTTTTTCTTGGCCACAGGCTTGAACAAATAGTTCTCAACGTACTCCTGCAGAGTTTCCCTGAAGAGCAGATACTGCGTATTGAGTATCTCGAGAGTCATCCTGCTGCCCTGATAAGTCGACTCGCCTGTCATCAGTTCGCGGGTCACCCCGAGGCCGGCAAACAGCGCGTTCTCGCACTGCTCATACTCGGCGGTCAACTGCAGGAGACGGCCGTTAGAGCCCTGCTCCTCCCAATGGATCTCATAGTTGGCAATGATCGAGTAGTCCGGATCGACAAGCGCAAGGTCAACCTGTTCCCTCAAGTCATTCACATCGGCTTCAGACAGTCCCGGGGACCAGACAATCCTGAACGGGGTCATGTGCCGGCTGGCTATGGAAGTCTGCGCCTGGCGTAGCTTGTCCCAGAACAGCAGGGTGTTGACGCAACGCTCCAGCATCGAGACGCCGTAGGTCTGATACGGGCTCTTCTGATTGCACATGTGATACACGTGCGAACCGGTGTAAGGGTCGGTATCGAGTGGGATTGCCCCGTTGTCGCGTAGTTTGCTCAAGATATCGGGCGGCACATCAGGCTTCGGGCCCAGCGGCTGCCGGCCATCCTGTGTGAACACGTACTCACTCTCCTGAGACCTCAATATGGCCTTGCGGGTATCGGTGTCCGGAACGAACTCTATATAAGGTTCATCGGACAGGATGACTTTCTTCACGGTCACCTGGTCGGGGGGCAGCACGTATAGCCTCTTCCAACCGTGGTAATTAGGGTCGCGGTCAATAACCTTGAAGTCCGTGAACAGGCGTTCAGACTCAAGACAGCCCTTCTCCTTCAACTCGTTGATGACGTCCTCGTTGTCGCCCTCATACGGGTTGTGCTCCTCGGCGTAAACAAATGCGTTGCCCAAAAGATTTTTTTCATGACTTATGTCAAGTAGATTCTTGAACAGCTTAATCTCTTCGCACATCTCCGTGAAGAAGTCATACATGTAGTCAATCTGCTCTTGATTCTGGCCCTTGGGCTTCTCCAAGCGGATCTTCGACATGGGCATCATTGTATGTAGGTCAACAGCCCTGCCCACATACTCGTTTTGTTCGTAGAAGTGGCGGTACCACGCCCTGCGCTCGCGAAGGTTCTGAGGCTTCTCAAGGAAGTCGGTAGATAGCTGCGGCGAGTAGAAGTTACCGTAGTTTGACATCGAGGTGCCACCGCTACTGTACGAATCCATAGCAGACCGGCTACTGAACCCAAAGGTAGTCGTGGCGTACTTGCGCTGTGTCCGGGCCTGAACCTCGCGCGCTGAAAGCTTCGTAGACGCTTGGACAGCATCAGTCTCCGTCACCTGAATGGTCTTGTTGGCCGCCGTCTTTACGACCCTGGTGCGTTGAGGCTTTTTGTCAGCCATGTGTTATTTGTCCCCCTCCAACATATCCTCAAAATCATATCCCCGGGCACCTTGCAGTCGGCCGCTCACTATGGACAAGGCTCCCTGAACCACGGCAGCATCCTTCTTGAGTGACCTCGACAGGCTTTGATAGTCATCAAGGCCTGATGTATCACCGTTAGCACGAGAGACCTCCTCGAGGAAAAGCCTGTTAACCTCGGCACTCATCTCAGAGCACAATCCCCTGATCTTGCCAAGGTCACCGGCAACCCTATCCCGAAGACTTTGTACCTCGTCCCGCTTCGCATTCAGGTTCATTGCGACCTTCCTCCGTGCCATCTTCATGTATATTTTTGAGAGCCTTCATTATTCTGCTGATCATTCCCCTTTGAGGGGATTTCTTGCGCCAATCCTTATAGGAAATCATATTGCCGTAGTTCGCGTTCATCCACTCCCCGCCATCTGACGGGTAGCGATGCTCGTAATAGCCTGTACCAAATTGAGTTTCCTCGTTTCCGAGTTCCCCGGGCATGCAATCTCCTGAAAGATGCTTCCAATGTCATGATTCCCCTAATAGTAGACTATTAGAGACCTGCGCTCTCTTGAGCAGCGGCAGCCTCATTCTGACTCCAGGACACCGTGACCGGGCCTATATGCTCGTCAAGCACCCTACGGATAAGTTCAGACACCGAAATGCCTATCAATCGGGCCTCCTTCGTCAGTTCCTCTATCTGCCTCTCCGTCAGGTGCACCAGCTTGGCCTTCATGCCGCCTCCTATATCATCTGAATATTCGTCCGATATAGGGATGAGCCAATGAGCTGATCATTACGGGTTTGACACTTTGGCTGGAAAAAGGTATATTAGCTATGACAAGGAGGAAACCGTGGGAAAGACAGTATTCGGGACAGGCGAATGGGCCAAATCGAACCACAACATCCAGTTTGGGTGCGAGAACAACTGCATCTACTGCTATGCCCGCTCCATGTGTCCGCGCCACGGTAAAACCACGGTCGAAGCCTGGAAGAACCCCGTCCCGAAGCCCGGCGCCCTTGAGAAGAGGTTCGGGAAGCGTAGCGGCACCATCATGTTCCCCACGACCCACGACATCACCGAATCGAACATTCACGACTGCATCAAGGCCCTCCTCGCAATGCTCAAGGCCGGCAACCAGGTGCTGGTAGTCTCCAAGCCGGTGCCCTACTGCATCCGGCAGATATGCGAGTACTGCAGGGAGTACAAGAGCCAGATCCTGTTCAGGTTCACGATAGGCTCGGCAGATGACAGGATCCTCAAGTTCTGGGAGCCGGGCGCGCCCAACTTCGGCAACAGACTCGCCGCTCTCCGCGAAGCATATTGGCGCGGTTTCCAGACAAGCGTGTCCTGTGAACCGATGCTGGATGACCGCATCGGCAATGTCATCAAGGCGGTGAAGGCCTACGTAACGGATGCCGTGTGGCTCGGCAAGGCCAACCTCCTGGTGGAACGGCTCAAGATGAATGGGGAGTGGAACGATGAGACGGGGGCCAAGGCGAAGCAGCTTACCGAATGGCAGAGCGATGACCGGATCAAACTCCTGTACGAACTGTACAAGAAGAACGACATGATCAAGTGGAAGGAATCCATCAAGAAGGTCGTGGGCATCGAAGTGCCGACCGAGAAAGGACTGGACATATGATACACATGCCAATAGTTGGAATGAAGGTTCTATGTCATTTTGTTGGCATCTCATTCATCGTGCTATGGATGTCCTATGGGATGCCGGTACTAATCACCGCAGTCGTCCTAGAACTCTCGTACGCCAAATGGTTCTTGATCGCAGTAGGAACCCTCGTGGTGTTCCTGTCCATATGCCTAATCAACATGGCCCTCAAGCTGGATCCCAGTAAACCGGAAGGTTGATGCTATGAAGTTCCACATCACAGGCAAATGCCAGGTGGCGGCCTGATGTATCGGGCGCCGTTCCGCAAGTTCCTGGGCCGGGCCAGGGGGAACGAGGACTTCCAGTATCGCGTGTGGAAGCCAACCCTTTTACACCTAGTCGAGAACATGCTCCTGCGCGTGCGCAAGGAAACATCGATAGAGGCAAGGATCCGCATGCAGGATCGCATAACCGGCTATTTTGAGAACTGCGAGCCGATAAGGAGGGATCTTGATGAGTGACAAGACGGGCAAAAGGGTTGTAGGATTGCTGTTGAAGCGCATTCATCTTCGCGCAAGACCAAGGCTAATGAGAATCATCTGGAATCCTGTCCAAGATAAATGTATATTTCACGTAAAGAGAGAACTCCGCCAGCATGTGCGAGACAAAATGCGAAATGGTGTACGTACACGTGTGCCTTGCCAGTTTTCATATCCAGAGGGTGCTCAGGGTCTGAGTATGTATTAAATCATTCTGAGCATAATCAACTTTTATCAAAAAGGCGTTGACAGACGCTTTTGATAAAGGTATATTAGTGTGTGAGAGGGAGAGCACACAACCAGCAAGGAGGCTTCAAATGAGAAACGTAGCACTCGCAGTCATCACCTTGGCGCTGACCATCCTGGCGCAGCCAAACCCGATGATCCCGACTGACGGCCTTCTGGCCCGGTACGACTTCACAAACGGTAGTCTTGAGGACGGCTCCGGCAACGGGCGGACGCTTGAGTTTCTACTTGGAACAGATACTACTGCGGTACTGGTTGCTGACCGCGATGAATCTCCCAACAGTGCCTATCACTGGCAGGGAGGTCTGTCCAGCCCGTTCATGCGTGACGATGCAGGGATGCCGACAGGCTCGGCTGATCGATCAATCTGCGTATGGACCTCACTCAGTTCTTGGGACACCTGCCAGCTTATAGTGTCATGGGGCCTCACCCGATGGGGCGACACACAAGAGGGCTCTTTCA
>Ga0307376_10004852_pt1 | contig 12230 bp, 12 predicted proteins | sample TR2MG_FD_202536 | JGI IMG/M metagenome (GOLD analysis project Ga0307376, IMG submission 202536) | Soil microbial communities from Risofladan, Vaasa, Finland - TR-2 | ecosystem: Environmental > Terrestrial > Soil > Coastal area > Acid sulfate soil | place: Finland: Risofladan, Vaasa | collected... | reverse complement strand
CCGTCGGGTCGTCGTCGTCGTCGCAGCTCGAAAAATACAATGCGGCCCCGGCGAGTAACGCCCCAAGGCCGCAGTACTTGACTAATTTTTTCATATTTAAACCCTCGTATATACTATGGTCGCTAAGCGTTAGTTTGTCAAGTGATTTTTTCACGCCGGTTCGAAGCCGAGGCGGTTGTCCGACCAGCCGGCAATACCCCTCCGAATCCCTCGTTCCTAATTTCCCCTTGACTTGGGCCGCGGCGCCGATTACACTCGGGCGAGGCGAAGGCCTATGGCGAAAAACGCCATTAAATTCCGCAAAACGCTCGCGCTCAAGCTGACGCTCGTCATCGAGGCGATAATAATCCTCGCCATCGTAACCGTGGCGGCCGTCAACCTGTGGCGGGAATTGGGCCGCATCGACGACGACGCCCGCGCGCGCATGAACCTCACCGTCGCCCTCATCCAGCGCGCCTTCACGACGCTCGAGCGCGGCCAGTTCGAAGGGTGGCTAAAGGAGATATACCGCCTCCGCTTCAACACCGCGGCCTACGACCTCACGCCGGTGTACGTGCTCGTGCTGCGGGGGCAAGAAGAAGTCGTCCTCGCCTCCTCCAACCCGCGCGTACCGGTGGTGGACGCCTCGGGCCGCAAGCTCGAGCCCCTCGACTACTACAAAATAGACGCCCCCAACCTGGGCCGCGTTAATGCCAACGTCACCGACCCCCGGACCGGCAAAGCCCGCTATATGATAAGCGTCGGCTACTCCGTCGCGGGCCTGAATTGGCTCGTCGAGCGCGAGGTATTGACCGCGGCCGGCGTAGCGGCCGTCTTCATCCTGGCCGGCCTGGCCGTCGCCGTCGCCGTCTCGGTCACCTGGACCAGGCCGGTCAAAGAGCTGGCCGCGGGCCTGGCCCGCGTCCAGGAGGGCGACTTCGACTACCGCCTCGAGCAGCGGCGGCGCGACGAGCTGGGCCGCCTGGCCCACGACTTCAACCTGATGACCGAGGGCCTGCGCGACCGCGAGTTCGTCAAGAACACCTTCAAGCGGTACGTAACCAAACAGGTCGCCGAGAAAATCCTCTCCCAGAAGGACGCCATCAGCCTGGAAGGCGAGACGCGCGAGGTGACGGTCCTATTCTCAGACCTGGAGGGGTTCACGCCCTTCTCGGAGCGCCACGAGCCGCACGAGGTGGTCGCCCTCCTTAATGAGTACCTGGCCATAATGATCGACATAATTTTTTTGTACGAGGGCGCGCTGGACAAGTTCCTGGGCGACGGCGTCATGGCCTATTGGAACGCCCCCCTCGACCAGGACCACGCGCCGCTCAAGGCCGCGTTGGCCGCGGCCGAGATGCAAAAGGCCATAGCCGAATTTAATAAAAAACGGCTCGAGGAGGGAAAAGAGCCCGTCTACGCCGGCATCGGCATCACCACCGGCGAGGTCGTAGCCGGCAACATCGGCTCCGAGAAGAAAATGGAGTACACCGTAATCGGCGACAAGGTCAACCTGGCGCAGCGCATCGAGGGCCAAACCGACCGCGGCCAGATACTGATGGACAACACCACCTACCTCCACGTCAAGGACTACTGCTTCGCGACGCCGCTGCCCCCCAGCCGCGTCAAGGGCAAGAAGGACCCGGTCCAGATATACGTCATACACGCGCTGAACCGCCGCGCCGCGCCGTTCGTGGCCAGCGGCCGTACCGACCTGTTGCTCGAGGCGTAACCGTCGAGGCGGCTAAAATTGGTATTGACTTGGCCGCGTTAGTTATCTATACTAAATAAACAAAGCTGTCCTTATAAACTTTTCGCTAAATCGGAAAGGAGCGCCCGTAGATGAAAAACACGAAATTATTGTGGGTTATGATCGTCATGTTGGCGGTAGGTTTCGCGCTCTTCGGCTGCGATAAACTGAAGAAAAAACCGGCCGAAGCGCCCATTTCCGTCGAGACGCCTCCCGCCGAAGAACCGGCCCCGCCCGGTGAAGAGCCGGTAACCGAAGCCCCGCCCGAAGCCCCCATGTACGTGCCGGCGAAACTCGACGTCCTCAAAATGCTGGACGACACGCTGGGCGCGAGCGAGGACAACCTCGGCTGGGACAACGTCTTCACCTCCATCTCGCTCGAGAAGAACGTGAGCCTCTTCACCATGCTTCAAGAACACTACGCCGCGGGCTCGGGCGACCGCGCCTTCATCGACGACTCCATCGCCAAACTCAACAACGTCAAAACCTTCCTCGACGAGAATATTACGAAAGCCGAGGGCATAGACCCCACCGGCGCCGACGCCAAAGCCAAGAAGAAAATAATCCGCGACATACGCGCCCGCGTCAAGGCCATGATCGGCGGGCCCGCGCCCGCGCCCAAGAAAGAGCCCATCCCGGAATGGAAGGGCGACCTCATGAAGGAGAAGTGGCACGAGCGCGGCGAGATGATGAAGAAAAAGTGGGCCGAACGCGGCAAGTAGTAGCGACCTCCTACGATATTTACGACCGGTAAAGGCGGCCTGCGGGCCGCCTTCCGCCTTTAAACCGTCGGCGGGTGGCGGCCGTCATAAAGGGGAATTCGGCCTGGCGCGAAATTTTACGTTGACTTAGGCCGGGAATTATCATATAAACAAACCCTGAAAATATACCGGCATTTTCTTACTTCCATAGGGGAAAGGAGCAGCTCTCATGAGAGGTAAATATTTGTATTGGGCGCTCGCGCTGGCGCTGGCGGCGACGCTCGTCGCGTTCGGCTGCAAGGGCAAAGCCGCTAAGGAGACGGGCAAATTCGAAGAGATCACGGTGGAGGAGACCACGACGCCCACCGAAGAGGGCGTGGAAGAGGTCTCCGTACCCGAGCAGCCGGTCTACCACCCGACCAAACTCGACAACCTGGTCATACTCGACGATACCCTCGGTTCCGCGGAAGATACGCTGGGTTGGGACAATATCTTCTGTTCCATCTCGCTCTACAAGTGCGTCGGCCTTTTCGAGGAACTCGCCCCGGCCTACAGCCCGGGTAAAGCCGACCGCGACTTCATCGACGCCGCTATCGTCGACCTCGGCAACATCGACACGTGGCTCAACGAGAAAATAAACGCCGGCGAAGGCGTCGACCCCAAGGGCGCCGACGCCAAGGCCAAGAAGAAGGAGATAGCCAACATCCGCGCCCGCGTCCAGGCTATGATCGCCGGCCCCGCGCCCAAGAAGGAGCCCATCCCGGAATGGAAGGGCGACCTTATGAAAAAGAAGTGGCACGAGCGCGGCGAGATGCTCAAGCGGAAGTGGGCCGAGCGCGGCAAGAAGTAACCACTCAACGCAGCCGGAATCGTTTCGGTCGTAATGAGGGGGCGGCGTAAGCCGCCCCTTGCGCTAATAAAGCCCCGCGAAGACGATATGGCATACGGAACGTTAAAACGCAATATCCCGCTGCTCTACGCCGCGCGCCTGTGCGGCAACCTGGTCTTTTTCATCCCCGTCATCGTCATCTTCTTCCAGGCCCGGGGGCTCTCGATGACGCAGGTGATGCTGCTGCAGACGGCGTTTGCGGTGGCAGTAGTCGCGCTGGAGGTGCCGTCGGGGTTCTTCGCCGACCGCGTGGGGCGCCGCCCGAGCATCTTCCTGGGCGCCGGCGCGGTGACGGCGGCCTGCGTCGTCTACGGAACCGGCTACGGCTTCGGCCAATTCCTGGCCGCGGAGTTGCTGTGGGCCGTGGGTGCTTCGCTCATCTCGGGCGCCGACACCGCGGTGCTCTACGACACGCTGCTCGGGCTGGGCCGGGAGGAGGAGTACCAAAAGGTGGAAGGCCACGCCTCGTTCCTGGCGCTCTCGGGGGCGGCGGCGGCGGCCGTCGTGGGCGGCTTCGTCGCGACCGCGGGGTTGCGGCTGACGTTCTACCTGACGGCGGCCGCGCTCGCCGTGGCCGTCGTGGTGGCGCTCTTCCTGCGCGAGCCGCCCCGCAGCAAGGGCGGCCATCCGCGCGGCGAGTTATATTTTTTATATAAAATAGGCCGGTTCGCGCTATATAAAAACGTCGAGGTGCGGTGGCTCATCCTGCTCGCCGCCCTTATCAACGGCCTGGGAACGGTGGGCTTCTGGCTGTATCAACCCTATTTCGAGTTGTGCCGTATCCCGCTGCCCTACTTCGGCCTGATATTCGCTCTCTTCAACGTATTCGCCGCCTTCTCCGGCAAGATCGCGTTCGCGGTCGAACGGGCCATCGGCAAACGGCTCACGCTCATCTGCCTGCCAGTGCTTCTGGGCGCCTCCCTCGTCGCGATGGCGGCGTTCGTGACGCCGTTCGGTTTCCTGTTCGTGCTGTTCGCGCAATTCGTCCGCGGCTTCTCGCACCCGGTCATCGCCGACTACATCAACCGCCACACCTGGTCGGACAAACGGGCCACGGTGATGTCGATAAAGAATTTAATGACTCGCGTCGTATTCATCGTAACGGCGCCGGCGATAGGCGCTTCGGTGGACGCCGTCGACGTCCGGCTGGGGTTGTTGCTCACCGCCGCAGCCACCGTCGTGGGCGGCGGCGCGCTGGTCATCGCGCTCAGGCGGGACCGGGTAATATAGGGGGGTAAGGGGGTATTGCGCCCGGGGCGGGGGCCCGGGGGGGGGGGGGGGGCGGCCCCCCCGCCGGGGGCGCCGGCGCGGGGGCGGGTTCGGGCGAGGGGGCGGCCGCGCGCGGCCCGGCCGGCCGACTCGGCTTAGTCGGCGGCAGCGGCCCCCAGAAGACGCGCCGGCGTCCCACCCCCTCGTAGCGTCGAGCCACTTTTAAATAATAAGGTTCGCCCAACGGCCGGAGCTCGTCCGCGGCCGACAGAAGCTCCCCGCGAATTCGCTCGTACGTCACGTCCGGCAACGGCGGCGCGTAGTCGCCCACGCCGGCGAAGGCCGCCGCGGCGCCGTCCAGCCGCTCGAGCGCGCGGGCGAACACCACCCCCCGGTACGCGTCCGGCGCCCGCCGCACGGCCTCGCGGGCTTCGGCGCGCGCCTGCTCCACCACCGCCGCGGCCCGGGCGTTGTCCGTCCCCAGGTAAACCGCGGCCAACTCGCACGTCTTCTGCAGCGCCGCGGCTCGAGCCGCGAACTCGTCCTCGCCGTACGGCGCCACCGCCGCCGGCTCCTCGGGCGCAGGCCGCGGCGCCGAACACGCGCCCGCCAGTACCAACGCCGCCGTCAATAACGCCCGAATATCCCTGTTCAACGTAAGCGCCCTTTCACGACGTGCGCGACGCCGAAGAACTTGGCCTGGGCTCGAGCGTTGGCGAAGCCCGCCGCCGCCAGCCGGCCGGCGAGCTCCTCGGCCGAAAAGCAATTCTGAATGGACGCCGACAGGTAGCGGTAGGCGAGGCCGTCGCGGGCGATGAGTCGTCCCCACAACGGGACCATAACGTTGAGGTAAATTTTGTACAACGCGCCGGTCAAACCCTTCGGCGGCGCGAAGACGTCCGCCACCGCTACCCGGCCGCCGGCCTTGAGGACGCGCCGCACCTCGCCCACCGCGGCATCCGTCGACGGTATATTCCGGAAGACGAAAGCGCTGCCGACGTTATCGAAGGCGCCATCCCGAAAAGGCAGCCGCGTGACGTCGCCCAGCACGAAGCGCACCCGGCCGGCCCGTTCGTACGACCCGAGCTTGGCCCGGGCGACGGCGAACATCTCCGGGCTGCGGTCCAAGCACACCACGCGCGACGCGCCGGCGGCGAGGCAGGCCGCGGCCAGGCCGCCGCTGCCGGCCCCGGCGTCGAGGACCGCGCCGCGCCCCACGAACGCGGCCGCGTCCCGCCGCATTAGGCCCACCATGCCGAGACTCTGGACGTAATTGACCAGGTCGTAGCGGCGCGCGATCCGGCCGTACAAGTCGTCCAGGAAATCCTGGGTAACCGAAGCTCGGGCGAAAGTTGACATAACTCGTCGGCGATGGTAAAGTTCAGCTCGTGCGCCGCGTAATAAATTACCTTACGTTCGCTCTCGCCGCAACGGCGTTTTTCATATCGGCCTGCGGGCCGACGTGGGAAACGTATCGCGGCGGCCCGGGGCGCGCCGCTTCCCTCCGCCCCGACTTCGCCGGCCCCCCGCGCGTCGCCGGGTGGAAGCTCGAGCTTAAGTCGCCGTCGTTTTCGTCGCCGGTGCTGGCGGAGCGCTTTCTGCTCGTCGGCACCAACGACGACTTCCTCAACGTTATCGCGCCCGAGGACGGCAGGGTCCTTTACCGCTTTCGGACCGGCGGCGACGTAGCGGGCAGCGCGGCCCTCGCCGGCGATACGGCCTACTTCGGCGCCGCCGACGGATTCCTCTACGCGCTGGACGTGCCGCGCGGCCGCCTTAGATGGAAATTCGGCGCCGGCGGCAAAATAGTCGCGGACCCGGTGGTAGCCGACGGCAAGGTCTTCTTCGGCACGCTGGACGGTAAAGTATTCGCCCTCGGCGCGCGCGACGGCAGGTTAAAATGGGTCGCCGAAGAGGTCGGGCCGGTGTGGGCGACGCCCTGCTTTGCGGAGCGGAAACTCTTCGTCGCCTCCCGTAGCGGCCGGCTTCTATGTTTGGACGCCGCCGACGGCCGCCCGGATTGGAGCTACGACGCCGGCGCGCCGCTCACCGCGCCGCCCCTCGTACTGGCCGGGACCGTCGTCGCGGCATCGGAGGACGGCGAGATATTCGCGGTGAGCGCCGCGGACGCGAGGCCGCTCTGGCGCTACGCCGCCGGCGCCGGCGTAAGCGGCCTGGCCGCCGAGAACGACGCGATATTCGCCGGAACGTGGGAAGGCAACCTCGTCGCGCTGCGTTCGGCCGACGGCGCGCGGTTGTGGCAGCGCGGCCTGGACGGCGCGGTCGAAGGAAGCCCGGCCGCGGCTCGAGGTTTCATATACGTCGGCACCGCCGCGGGTAAAATTTACGCCGTCCGCGCGGGGGACGGCGAGATAAGTTGGGAAGCGGACGCCCCAGCCGGCGTATCGTCGAGCCCGGCGGTGGGACCGGACGCGGTCTACGTCGTCGCCGACGACGGCTCGACGCTCTCGTTCCGTTAACGGAAACGACGACCCGGGCGCCCCGCGACGCGGGGCTTTTTTATTAACTCCGCCGCGCCCCGATCAATAGATATATGAGCCACGTTACGGCGGTCAGCGTCGCCGCGACGTACGTGAGCGCCGCGGCGCTGAGGACCTTCCTGGCGCCGGCCACTTCCTCCGGCGCGACGGCGCCGGTACCCCGCAGCATAGCCAGCGCCCGCCGCGATGCGTCGAACTCGACGGGCAGCGTCACGAGCTGGAACGCCACCGCGAACGCGTATAAGATTATCCCGATGTTAATCAGAAAACCCCACCGGAAGATAAAGCCGCCGATGAGCAGCGGGATGAACAGCTGCGAGCCAATGTTGGCGACCGGCAATATCGCGTTTCGAACCGTGAGGAAGGCGTACCCGTCGCGGCGCTGGGCGGCGTGACCCACCTCGTGGGCGGCGACGCCGTACGCCGCGATGCTCGCGCTGCGCGCCACGCCCGAGGAAAGGCGCAGCGTGTTCGAGCGCGGGTCGAAGTGGTCCGTCAGCGTGCCGCCGGTTTCCTCCAGGCCGACGCCGCCGAGGTTCTCCTGTTGCAACAGTTGCGCCGCCACCTTCGCGCCCGGCAAGCCCGCCGCCGCGGCCACCTGGGCATACTTCTTATAAGTGGCCCGAACCTTCCATTGGGCGTAGAAGCCCAATATGATAACCGGTACCAACATCAGGTACGTGGGCTCGAGGTAAGCGTAAAGGGGGTATCCCATAAGTTACCACCTTGACGCGGGGTTACGTCGCTATGAACGCCGCCAGCCGGCCTTCCCCGTCGACCAACTTCGCGTTCGCGAAAACGTTGCCCGCGCCCTCGTAATTTCGCAACGGCACGCGTAGATAATTATCGGTCAAGGCCACCGCGGCGCCGCCGCGGCCGTCGCGCCTCTCTTCCACCAGCGCCGCCCGGACCGCGCCTGCGAACCGCCGCTCGTACGAGCGACGCTTCGCCGCGGCGAGCTCGCGCAGCAGCGCCGCGCGACGTTCGCGCTCGTCGGGAGGGGCCCGGTCGGCCATGGCCGCGGCGTCGGTCCCGGGCCGCGGCGAGTAGGGGAAGACGTGCAAGTACGCGAACGGTATCTCCTCTACCAGCGCGAGCGTTTTCTTAAAGGCCGCGACGTCCTCGCCGGGGAGGCCCGCGATAACGTCCGCGCCGATGGCGACGTCGCCGACGCGCTCGAGCAGCTCGAGGCACAGGCGCCGGTAATCGGCCGCCCGGTACCGCCGCCGCATCCGACGCAATACGCCGTCGTCCGCGGACTGCAGCGGCAGGTGGACGTGGGGACATACGCGGCCGCCGGCGGCCACCTCGCGTACCAGCGCCGGCTCGAAATCGGACGCGTCCACCGACGACAGGCGCAAGCGGAACTCGCCCGGCAGCGCCGAGAGCTCGGCGAGCAAGGTCGCGAGCGAACGGCGGCCGTCGCGGCCGTACGAGCCCAGGTCCACGCCCACCAGCACGACTTCCTTGACGCCGACCGACACGGCGTCGCGGACGTCGGCGACTACTTCGCGGGCCGGCCGACTTCGGCTCGGCCCCCGCGCCGCCACGACTACGCAATAGGCGCACGCGTGGTCGCAGCCGTCCTGGACTTTGAGGAAAAGCCTGGTCTTGTTCGCGAACCGCGTCACGCGGCGCCCGGGGGCGGCGTCGGGCGCGCCGGCCTCCCCGGCTATGAGGGCCGGTATCCGTTCCTTGTCGCTGTTGGGGACGACCGTTACGTTCGGCCCGAGCGGCGCGAAAACCTCGGGCGCGAGGTCGGCGTAGCAGCCGGTAACGACGACGCGGGCGCCGGGCCGCTCGCGGCAGACGCGCCGCACGAGCTGCCGCGACTTGTAGTCGCTGCGGTGCGTCACGGTGCAGGTATTGACGACGTAGAAGTCCGCCGGGCCGTCGAACGGGACGGAGCAAAAGCCGGCGTCCTCGACGCCGGCGCGCACGGCCTCCGTCTCGTACTGGTTGAGCTTACAGCCGAGCGTTTTGAAAGCGACGGTCGGCATAGTGGAAGTCCCCGAAGATTTACCAGGTAAAGAAGCCTGGAACGCAGGTTAGCAGGATGCCGATAAATACTACGATGAGGCCTACGACGCCCGCCGGCGGCCCTATTATACGTAGCGCTTTGCCCTTCGAGACCTGGCCGAGCCAAAAGCCGCCCACTAACATAACCAAACCGAGCAGGACTACGAGGAGATATTGATACTCGATCATAAGCTATCCCTTTCGGTTAATATTCCGGGAATTATAACAGAAATTTAGTCGACCAGTACGAAAAAATCCCGGCCCAACCACGCGCCGTCGGCGTCGCGGAAGGTGAACTCGACGCGGCGTACGTCGGCGGTAATCTTGAGGAGCGGCGCGCGGAAGCCCCCCGCCGGCCCGGCCATGACCGCGGTCGCGGGCGCGAGCTCCCGCCGGCCGGGTCGCCGCCACCCGTCGACGCCGAAGTACACTTCCCCGGCGCGCGGCCACTCCACGACCAGCAAGTCCCCCACCTTCAACGACAACCGGCCGTCGGGCCGCCAGATGACGCGGCGCGGTGCGATGGCCTCGCTCAACGCGGCGGGCGGTTCGTCGCCGAGCGCGCGGTACGCCGCGGCCACGTTCTCCCGGAACAGGCGGTCGAACTCCTCGTCCGCGCCACCGCCCTGGTCGTCGCCGTACCACCAGAACCAGTCGCTGGCTTCGGCCGCCAGAAGGAACTCGCGCGCCTCCGCCTTCGCCGCCTCCGGCGCGGAGGAGCGCTCCAGCGCGTCGCGGGCTTCCCCCAAGAGTTCCCATGCCCGGTTCTCCTCCGGCTCGCCCACCCACGTCCCGAGGTCGTTGCCGGGAAGGGAACCGGCCTCGTCGATCCACGAGGCGCAGGCCAGCGGCCGTAAGTGGTCGAGCGTGAGGGGCGGGTGGGGCGCGAGGCCTCTGTCGGCCGCGCCGGCGAGGTATTCGGCGAACGTCACGGCTCGAGCCACGTCGCCCCGCGCCAGCCGGCTATACAACTCCCTCAGGAACGGCACGCCCTGGCGACGGTACGCACCCCAGGCGTTCTCGCCGTCCAGGATAACGCAGGCCAGCGCGTCGTGGACGGAACGCGCCCGCGCCGCCGCCAGGAACGAACACAAATTTTTACAGAAGTCGGCCGCGGCCGCCGCGGCGTCGGGCCAACGTTGATACTCGAAACCTATGGCGTCGGACAAGCCCCGGTGGCGGAAGAATATCGCCAGCTCGCCGTCGCCCACCCGGTACGGCTGCGACAACAGCTCCGGGCGGCCCGGCTCGTAATCGCGCTCTCCCGAGAGGGCCAACACGCCCTCGTCCGACGCTATCCACGCGACGCCGGCCCGGTCGAAGTACGGCAGCACCTTCTCCGCCACCGCCCCCTCGGCGGGCCACATGCCGGCGGGTTTAAAGCCGAACTCCGCCTCGAAGAACGCAACGGCGCGCGTAACTTGCTCGCGCGCGTCCGCGGGCCACGAGAACCGCGGCGGCAACGTAGCGCCCGGGCGGTCGACGGTCGCGAGGTCCGAGTCGTGAACGAGAGGGAGAATCGGGTGGTAAAAGGGCGTCGTCGAAATCTCGAGCCGGCCTTCCCACCGAAGCCCGCGATACAGCGGCACGACGGCCGCCATTACGTCGAGCTGCGCCGCGATTACGGCCTCGACGTCGTCGCGCGTATAACCGCAACCCTTCTCGGATAACGGCCTCAGGTCGACGACGGCGCCGCCCTCCAGCGTTACCGGGCCCTCGCGGAATATCTCGCCGGTCCAGGCGAGGTTGAACAGCGCCACGGCGTCGAGCAGTTCGCCGGCGCCGAACGATTCCCGGCGGACGTATTTCCGGTAGAGTTTAAAATAGCGCGGATGGCCTTTAACGACGCGTTCGAAGTCGACGTCGAAAGCGCGGGATATCAGCGCATCGGCCTCGGCCGCGGCGAGTCGGACCGGGTCGCGGAGGGAGAGCTCCATCAAACGGTCGCGGTGCCCCCGGTGCAAGTACGCGTCGAACTGCGCCAGCAGGACGGGCGTGAAGTTGAACGTAGCGCGCAGGCCGTCGCAGCCCGCGACCAGGTGCCCCATCTGGTAGTAATCGCGGGCGGCGTGCAGTCGCACCCACGGCAACGCCGGCTGGCGCCCGGGCCGGCGCGGGTCGGCGTACGGGGGCTGGTGGAAGTGCCACAACAGCGCTACGTACGGTTTACCCATCGGGACGAAGGGCATCGCGAGGAGGCGACGGATTTACTTTACCACTTGACGCCGCCCCGCCGTTTGCGTAAAATATAAACGAAGCGGGCCCGGACCTCGCAGGAGGAAAACTTTTGAAGATAATGGTAACGACCGCGGGAAGCGTACCCGCCAAGAAGAAAGCCGACTACCTGGTAACGGTCGCCTCCCGCGCCAACGCCCAACTCATCGTCCTGCACGTAGTCGACAGCCAGGACGAATACGAGGACGGCCAACAGGCGCTCGCCATCTTCCAACGCCGGCGTGCGACGCCCAAGATACGCCCCATCCTTCGCATAGGCCGCCTGACGGACACGATCGCGAAGACGGCGCAGGAAGAGGAGGTAGACCTGATTATTTTAGGCCTCGACGAACGGGGCGACATCTCGAGCGCTATCTCGCGCGAGATCCTGGCCAAGACCGACATCCCGGTCTTGCTGGTTCCCAATCTGGAGTGAGGTACCGCCGGGCCGGCATTTATAAAAGCAGGCGCGGAGCCTGCTTTTTTTTTACCGGCGGGCCCCGGTTTAGTCAAAGGTTTTGATGTAGGCCTTATCCTTTAATTCCTGTACGTACTTCTTTTTCTCGAGCGCCAATTTCTGGGCCCTGAGGGTCCTCTTAACGACTTCGCGCGCTTCCTCGTACGAAACCTCGCGGCCCTCCCGTCGCTCCTCGAGTTTGAGGATGAAAAACCCTTCGGGCCGTTCTATGACCGTCGTGACGCCCCCGGGCGAAAGCCCCTCCACCGCCGCCGCGACTTCCGGCATCTCCGCTTCGAACTCCGACATGGCTATCTCGCCCACCAGGCCGCCCGCGGCCGCGGTCTCCTCGTTCCCGCTGTACGCGGCCGCCACGTCGGCGAAATCTTCACCCCCGGCCAGCGCCGCCGCGGCCTTTTCCGCCTTCGCCCGGGCGGCCCTCACGTCGGCGTCCGTCAAACTCACTTTGAGGTGGACGTATTGGACTTCCCGCCGCTCGTTCTCGATGCTC